>Ga0308164_10000100_pt1 | contig 246228 bp, 215 predicted proteins | sample PhyTR2_FD_201031 | JGI IMG/M metagenome (GOLD analysis project Ga0308164, IMG submission 201031) | Phyllosphere microbial communities from UC Gill Tract Community Farm, Albany, California, United States - DLSLT.R2 | ecosystem: Host-associated > Plants > Phyllosphere > Unclassified | place...
TACTTGGTTGTTATATTATTTTTCAATGATCTTCTCGTCTTCCGCTTTTTACATCACACTACTTTCTGTCGTTTCGTATGCTGATTTGCGAGTGCAAAAGTAATGGTTTTTTTTAAACCAGCCAAATCTTTCTGTATAAAATTTTAAAGTTTTTTAACTCACCATAATCTCTTATCCTATCTCAAATTTGACCCACTCTGCGCTCCCTATTAAGGGACTGCAAAGATACAAACTTTTTTAAATTATCAAAATTAAATCCTGATTATTTTTTTAGTTCATTCCTTATCTCAATTACTGTCTCTGCGCTACCTACTATCTCTCGTTTTCAGTGCGGCAAAGATAGAAACTTTTACTACCCCATCCAACTTTATTTAACATAATATTTGTAAAGTGGATAAGTAATTATATAACTCTCTGAATATAATAATTTTATATACATGAGTGGAGTTATCCACTTTGACAAGATATTGATCTTTATCAGGATATTAGCTGCTTACTGCTTATTTTCAGTATAAATTACACTTAAAAATTCTGCATAAGATTTGTCCAAACTGATAATGTCTCCAGTTTTTAAGTTTAAACCACCTACTCCTGAGGTATCTGGCTTTACTTTTAGAGATGATATCTGGAAATAAAAGTTTTCATCTTTATTTTTGCGTTGGATCTTTATTGTAGATCCTAAAAGTTTTTTCGTAGAAATGGTGTACACTTCTCCAAAAACTGTTTTTAGTTTTATATAAGATCGGGATGGTAAGACATAATCCTTTTTATTGATGCTTATTTTTTGTTCTTTGTCTGAAGAAGCAAAGATATATAGTGCCTCATTCTGTGCTGCAAGTTTTTCTTTAGGCGTATAGTATAATGCGATTTTATAATTCGCAGGATTGAAGGGCTGTGGTATACCTTCTATATTCTCAAAAGGTTTTAATGAAAACGTATTGGCTCCAATTTCTTTTGCCTTCTTATATATATGTGAAAAAACTGCGGCGTCATCTTTTGAAAATCCCTGCACTTCTAACTCTCCCAGATATTCCCTGCCCTCTATATCTTCATTTACATGATATAAAAATTTATCTGTGTTGTCTTTTGTCTTTTCGACTTTGTTGAGATATACATTTTGTGCACTAAACAGCTGAATACATAAAATGAAAATGATAAGTACTGGATTTTTCATAGTATTAGGTTATGATGAAAGTATATTTACACAGTCTTCTAAACTGTTTTCCCAATGTTTGGGCTCTATTTTATAAACCTGTTCTATTTTATCTAAAGCTAATGTACTTCTGGTCGGTCTTTTTGCAGGCGTAGGATATTGTTCTGTAGTTAATGGGTTTAATTTCACGGAAGACTTGGAAAATTCGGCAATTTTTTTTGCAAATTCAAACCAGGTTGTTTCCGGGTAGTTTGAAAAGTGAAAAATACCAAACGTTTTATTTGGAGTTTCAATGATCTCCATAATAGCTTCGGCTAAATCATTGGCATTGGTTGGCTGGCCAAACTGATCAGCAACAATTCCTAGCTCGTCTTTCTGAGAGAAAAGATTCATCATGGTTTTAAGGAAATTTTTATTGAACTCTGAATATAGCCAGGAAGTTCTCAGAATTACTGTTTTTGGATTAATTTCCAACGCTAATTCTTCTCCTTTTCTTTTCGACTGCCCATATATTCCTATTGGGTTGGTGAAATCATCTTCGGAATAGGAAATATTGGTATCTCCATCGAAGACATAGTCTGTAGAAACATGAATTAAAATGCTTTTGTGATCTATACAAGCCTGAGCAAGATAGGCTACTCCATATGCGTTGACCGCATATGCTTTTTCTTCTTCTTTCTCTGCAAGATCTACAGCGGTATAGGCCGAAGCATTGATACAGAAGTCCGGCTTATGATCATAAAAAAAATCATTTACCTGATCTTCGTTTGTGATATCTAAGGTTTTTGAGTCTGTAAAAATGAATTCATATTTATTTTCAAAATCCGGAGCTATTTTTCTGATACAGTTTCCTAGTTGTCCGTTTCCTCCTATTATTACTATTTTTTTCATTATGAATTTTTTGCGTTTTGGAATCTTAAAAATTTAACTCTTGACTGGAAATCTTTTTGTTCCAGATCAACATAGAATTGATGAAATGTTTCTTTTATATCTTCGGGATGTATTTCCGATTTTCTCTTTTTTACATTGAAATAAATGATGGTAACCCATAATACGGCATGAATCGTTTTCTCATCCAGGCTCTTCATCAGGATTTCCACCTTCGCTGTCCTGTCTTGTATATCGATTGTTTTGCTGCTGATGACCACTTGTGTATTGTATCTTACTTCTCTGAGATAAGCGATCTCATTTTGAATGGCAATCCAAGTGCAGCCTGTCTTCTTCGTATATTCTTCATATGTAAACCCGTAAAATGTTTCTACATGATCTTCTCTGGCATTGAACATATAATCTAAATATTTTACATTATTCAAGTGCCCGATAGGATCGCAGTCGCTAAATCTTACTTTTACCTTGGTTGATACTTCTTTTTCCATACGGCAAAAATAAAAAAACCGCCTCTAAAAGAGCCGGTTAATTTATAAAACTTTGTTAATTTATCGAATTATTGAATTCCTAATTCTTTTTTAACAGCAGCAGTAGCATCAGCACCACCTTTGTAAACAAAAGCAGAAGAGTTAGAATCCATTACAAATTCAAATCCGCTAGCTTTAGCTACTTTTTCGATAGCTTCATTTAACTTTTTCTCGATTGGAGCGAAAGCGATGTCTTGTTTACCCTGTAGGTCTTTTTGCGCTTTTTCTTGCATTTGAGCAATTTCTTCCTGCAGCTTTTGTAGTTCTGTTTCTCTAGCTTTGTTCTCCTCAGCTGTTTTCTTAGGAGCTTCTTCGCTGTATTGCTTTAATTTAGCTTGTCCGGCATCTGCTTTTTTCTTGATTTCAGCTTGCTTAGCATCCAAGAAAACTTTTATATCAGCATCTGCTTTTTTCTTTTCAGGCATTGCGTTAAGAACCGCCATCACATCTAAAGTAGCAATTTTTTGAGCTTTTGCCATACCTACCGATACAACCATCATTACCGCTGCAAATAATACACTTAATTTTTTCATAATTGGTAAATAAATAATTTAATTTGTTTTAGATCTTTAAATGTAGTAAAAGTTAATTTTAAATATTACTTTTTACTTTTACTACTCGTTTTTTCTTTTTTATCGGTTCCTTTTAATAATATATCCAGAACTTTATCGGTGTAGTCATATCTTTTTTGAAGAAAAATGACACTAATGTTATTGCTTTTATCAAGAACTATGCCCAAGCCGTTTTTTTCAGACATTGTTTTAATAGCTGTCCAGATCTGATCCTGAAAGGGTTGTACTAAGTTGGTTCTTAGTTTAGTAATCTCTCCATTGGCTCCAAAACGTAAACTTGTTGTTGTTTTCACGTTTTTGTCAAGGTCCATTACTTCTTTTTCTCTCAGTTTCAATTGGTCTCCTATCAATAATACCTTTTCACTTTCAAAAGCTGCTTTTTTTCTTTCGTACTCGGACTGCAGATTTTGCAATTCAGACTGCCAAGTATCGATTTGTGAGTTTAATCTTGCTTCTGCTTCTTTGTATTGAGGCAATTTATTCAAAATATACTCTGTATCTACAACTCCAATTTTTTGTGCATTGCTGACTCCGAAAAGTAACAAAAATACAAATGTGAAAATGATTTTAAAGTTCTTCATAGGTGTGTTTATAATGATTGGTTCATCAAGAAGTGCGTTTTCCATCCAGAAGGCGCAGTTCCTGAAATAGTTTTATCAAAACCATAAGCAAAGTCAAATCCAATCAATCCAAATGCTCCCATATAAACTCTTACTCCGACTCCGACTGATCTTTTCAGCTGGAATGGGTTGTAAGTGCTCCAAGAGTTCCATACGTTACCCCCTTCAGCAAATGTAAGGGCATAAATTTTTGCAGTCTGGTTCAATGAAATAGGATATCTTAATTCTAAGGTAAATCTGTTATAGATTGTTCCACCTCCTTTTTGGGTAATATCTTCCGGTTCACCACCATACGTTGATGCATTTTCGTATCCTCTTAAAGGAATAAGTTCTCTACCATCATATCTACCTCCAAACAAACCGGTACCTCCAACATAGAATCTTTCGAAAGGCGGTGCACCCAATTGTTTGTTATAGCCATCCATGAATCCCATTTCAGCGGAAGATCTTAAGACTAATTTTCCAGCGATTTCGTTGTATACATCCGCTTTGAATTTGATCTTATAAAACTCCATCCACTTATATTTATCAGTAGGTGACATTGTAGAGTAATCTTTGTTGCTGAACAATGAATACGGCGGGGTTAATTTAGCCGAAAGTTCAATATTTGAACCTGTTGTCGGGAAAATAGGATCCAACCCGGCTGAGTTTCTGCTTAACCCTAAGTTGATACTGAAGTTATTGGCATTTCCGTAATATTCTGTAGTGTTTCCAAATTCAAAAGGATAATTGTTGAATGTATATTTTTGAAACTGAACACCTGTGTATAAAGAGAAATAATCATCCGGCCAGTTTAATAGTCTGTTCAGACCTACTGAGGCGGAGAATATATTTAATTTTTGAGAATTTCCGCTAACATCGGAGTATTTTACTCTGGATGTATTCAAACTTACAGAAAGGGCTGTTGGTTTTGTTCCAAACAACCAAGGTTCAGTAAATGAAACTCCATAATTCTGGAAATACTGACCTGCCTGTGCCTGGATAGATAGTGTTTGTCCATCTCCCTGAGGTACCGGTCTGAAGTCTTTGAATTTAAGGAAATTCTTTAATGAGAAGTTATTGAATGTTAATCCTAACGTTCCGATAAAGCTGTTACCTCCATATCCTGCCTGAAGCTGAACCTGTGATGATCCTTTTTCAACCAGTTTCCAGTTGATGTCCACAGTATTATCCTGTTGGTTTGGCTGAATATCCTGTCCTACCTGCTGAGGGTCAAAGAAAGACATCCCTGCAAGGTCAAAAAAGGTTCTCTTAATTTCAGTTTTCTTGAAAAGTTCACCTGGTTTTGTTCTTAATGCTCGTAATATAACGTGGTCATGAGTGGTCGTATTCCCCTGCCAGGTTACTTTATTCCAGGTTGCCTGCTCTCCTTCATTAATTCTAATTTCCAGATTAACGGCATCTCCTGTTACCGATTTTTCTACCGGTGTAACAGTAGAGAAAAGGTAACCGTTGTTCATATAAATGGATTTGATATCGGAATCATCTTCCTTACCTCCGTCTTCACCCACTTTTTTGTTGAATCCTACGGCATCATAAATATCTCCTTTTTTGTATCCTAACAATCTTTGTAAATATTCTGTAGCATACACAGTATTTCCGGTGAATGTAATATCGCCGATGTAATACTTTTTACCTTCGCTAAGTTTTACATTGATTTCATAATTATTTCTTTTGTTTCTCCATACGGAATCTGAAACAATTTTAGCATCTCTGTATCCTAAAGAGTTATAGTAATTAATCAGGCTTTGCTTATCTTCCTGATATTTATCATCGATAAATTTTGAAGATTTAAGAATACCTCCAATACTAAATCTTTTTTGTTTGGTTTCTTTGAATGCTTTATTTCTAAGCTTTTTATCTGTAACACTATCATTACCCTCAAATTCGATATGGTCAATCTTAATTTTTTTGCCTTTATCTACATTGATGGTCCAGTCTACTAAAGCCGGGTCGTTTGCATTTATTTTATCCTCAATGGTAATTTTAGCATCTGCAAAACCTTTCTTTATATAGTCTTTTGGGATATTGGTCTTAAGGCTGGAAATCAAATTTTGTGTAATTTTTGTTCCAGGCTTCAGGTTATTATCTTTTGCCAGTTTTTCATTCTTTGATTTACCGATTCCTTTCCCTTTGAATTTAACTTCTCCAAGTTCTTTCAAATCTTCAAGGTAAAATCTTAGGATAACGGTCTTGCCTTCAATGCTTTGAACGTATACTTCCACTTCAGAAAAAGATTGGGTATCCCAAAGCTTTTTAACAGCAGTACTGATTTTCTGTCCTGGGATGTCTACGCTTTCACCTTTAGATAAGCCTGTAAAACGCAAGATCTGAGCCGGCGTATATTTTTTGACCCCATCTACAACGATGTCCTTAAGCGTGTAAGTTCCTGCTTCGTTTTCTGCGTGTACAGCACTATTCACTTTCGTGCTGTCCTGAGGAGTTACTTGTCCATAAAAATGCGCAGATGCAGCAAACATTATGATGGGTAATAGTCTAAACTTCATTTTATCGAGTCTTTCTTTTCTTAAAAATTTATTGAGCTTTTAGTTGCTCTCCGGTTAATCCGTATCTTCTTTCCTTGCTTTGGTAATCTACAATGCACTGGAAAAAAATATCTTTGGTAAAATCCGGCCATAGGACATTTAAAAACTGTAATTCTGCATAAGCAATCTGCCAAAGGAGGAAATTGCTTATCCTTATTTCCCCGCTTGTTCTAATAAGCAGGTCTACAGGAGGAAAGTCTTTTGTATAAAGATAGCTTTCGAATAATTTTTCATCAATATTCTCTACATCTACCTTTCCTTCTTTCACATCAGAACTTATATTTTTTATGGCATCCAGTATTTCGTTTTGTGAGCCGTAGCTTATTGCCAATACTAAATTGCCTTTTGTGTTTTCTTTTGTAAGTTCAACTACCCTCAGCAATTGATCTTTCACCAGGGAAGGCAGTTTATCTAAATTCCCTATAACATGCATTCTCAATCCTTTGCTGAAAATTTCTTCGGCTTCCAGCAATAAAGTTTCAACGAGTAAATTCATTAAAGTATTTACTTCATTTTCCGGACGACTCCAATTTTCAGAAGAAAATGTATAAAGCGTTAAATAGGGTATATTGACCTCATTACATGCGTTAATAGCATTTCTTACAGCATTAATGGCATTTTTGTGACCGAAAGTTCTGTCTTCGCCACGAGATTTTGCCCATCTCCCATTGCCATCCATGATGATGGCTACGTGTTTCGGTAAATTCTCAGAATTTATTTTATCTTTAATCAACGACATATTAATTAATCACAATAGCATGGAGGTCTTCCAAATGAATAAGTAAGCCCTAAACTGAACGTATTCATCCAATCTTTAGAATTTCCATCCCCAATATTTCTTTTACCGATAATCTCGGCCTCTCTTTCTTTGGAAACTGCATAATAGTTTCCGGACTGCAGCAATGAACCTCCTGTAGAAGGATTCAGAATATCTGCGTTATAAGTAGATTTTACGTCTTTAGAAAGTACTTTGCTGTGATCTAACTGATCTGTCATCGTATATCTAAAAGTAGCTTCTGCAAATATTGCCCAGTTATGGTTAAATTTATATTTCAAACCTACTCCAAAAGGGATATGTACGGTTGTCTTTTTTCCTAATGAGTATTGTGCAGTGCTTGTAAAATCCAGTTCATTAATAGGCGCCTGCGCTACTCCATCAGCATCTCTTCTAAAATCATTCACAATCGTTGCTTTAGGAGCGTCGAACATCAAAGCACCGATTCCACCAAAAATATATGGACTCAACATACTGATCTGCTCATTATTTACTGGAAAGAAGTTGTATTCAAACATTAAACTTGCTTCGTAAACATTATTTTTTCCAAATGCGTTCCTATTTTTTCTATATTCTTCTTTAGCAACTTTATCACTAAATTGAATCTGGTTGTATCCAAGGTCCAATCTAACAGTCTGATGTGGGTTAAAATTAAATCTATATAATAAACCTCCATAAAATGGAACTCCCCATTCTGACATTCTATCTAAATCCAACGGCTTTTGTAAGATATAATTGGTTCTTCCTACGTCCCCCACTAGGTTACTCATACCCAGACGAACCCCCAATTCGTTTCTTTGTGCTTTAACACTTACCAATCCTAGGAGGGCAAGAAAGCTAAACAATAATTTTTTATTCATAAAAGAATATGGATTTATGGTTATTTTAAAATTTAATTTTTGCAAATATAAAACATTTTTATATTAATGATAATCTTAATGTTTAGTTAAAAATAAACAAAAAAACATAATTTGTTATAAAGTAAACGATAAAGTGGCAAAAATATTCTTTTTTCGATAGAATGAAAATGATCAAAGTATGAAAAAACCCCCATTGTATGAGGGTTTAAAACATTATTTTTTATTAAATATTGTCTGAATCTTATTTCTTATTTTAATTAATAGCGGTTCTTTATAATTTTTATCTTCATCAAAATATCCATATCCATACCCGTATCCGTACCCATATCCATAGCCTTGTTTGGTATTATAGTCATTATAAATAAGTCCTAAATGCTCTATTTCATCATTATGATACTTTTCTGTTATCATTTTCAGCATATATTTTTCTGTATATTCATGACGAACTACATAGATATTAGCATCAGATTGTTTCATTAGTTCATAGGAATCTGCAACCAAACCTACCGGCGGAGAGTCGATGATGATATAATCATATTTTTCTCTCAAAGCGTCAATAAATTTAATATTTTTCTCACTCATTAAGAGCTCAGAAGGGTTTGGCGGAATAGGCCCCGATGTAGCTACATCTAGGTTCGGAACTTTCGTTTTATTGATAATCTGATCTATAGATACTTCTCCTGTCAGATAATTGGAGATTCCATATTTATTGTCAATTTTAAAATCACCAAAAATTTTCGGTTTTCTTAAATCCATTCCCAACAGGATAGTCTTTTTATCACTCAATCCAATCACCGATGCAAGGTTAATAGAAATATAAGTTTTTCCTTCTCCTCCAATGGATGAAGTTATCAGTATTACTTTCCCTTTATCATCATCATTATTCATCAGGAATCTCATATTAGCCCTAACTCCCCTGAATGCTTCTGAAACCGATGACTTTGACTGTTCTAATACGGTAAGCATGGTTTCGTTGGTATTGTTTCCAATAACGCCAAGCAGTGGGATTTTCGTTGCGCTCAAAAGTTCTTTGATGTTTCTGATCTTACTGTCAAGCAATTCACCGATAAGAATAAACAGTAATGGCAGCAGCAATAATCCAAACATGATGGCAGCCTTTGTTGCTTTCACGTTAGGACCGATTGGTGACTGTCCTAAGTTCTTGGCAGGGTCAATTACAGTAATATCAGACTGGTTGGTGGCTACTTTCATCTGGGCTTCATTCTGGCGTCCCAACAAGCTGTTATAGGTCGCTTCAATCATATTATAGCCTCTTTCAGCATCAAGATATCTTCTTTCTTTTTCCGGATATGTTACGAGATCAGAGTTTGCTCCTGCTACCTGTCGGTCAATTTTATTAATTTCCTCATAATATCTCGTGTAGTAATTTCTTAAAGTTCCAGATGAGCTCATTTTGGCATCATCAATAAGCCTGTTGATTTCCTTCATCGGCTCGGAGTTCGGTTTATAGATCGCAGCCATTTCTCTTCTTTTAAGATATAGTGCTTTCAACTCGGTTACGGATGCGGAGAAAAGTCCATCTTCGAAGCCTGCTGCATTGGTGCTGATCATTTTGTCAAAATTCTGCGACTGAAGTGTATTTTTAATATTATTCAGTGAGTTTATTTTGCTTAGGATATCTGCTTTTTTAGCTTCAAGATCTTTGATCATATCCAAAGATTTTTCATCTCTGTCTTTGATATTATAAAGTTTTTCAGATGTTTTTAAATAGTTTAAAACGTTTGCGCTGGAATCCAGCTTTTTACGGATACTACTAAGATTCCCCTGAAGATAAACTTCTGTATTTTTATTGACTGTATTCTTGTCTGCCAATCTTTTTTTCTGGAGCTCTGTCACAGATTTATTCAAAAAGTTCACGGTACTGTTCAGATTATATCCTTTTTTGGAAATAATCATAATGGTACCTATTTCTTTATCAAAATCAACTCCTGTTGTAGAAATAATTTCGTTAACACTATTGTTTACTGAACTCAGTTTTATGATAATATTATCAAGTTTGATTTTAGATGCAACAGGATTCGGCAGAAGTCTGAACCTTAGATTCGGCGCATCGTACCACTCATTTATCTTTATGATCTTGTTAGCAGGTCTGCTATAGCTGTTAATAGACTGATATCCTTCTGATTCATAACTGTACAGACTGGTAGACTGTCCTTCTTCCGGTAAAGCTATTTCATAGGTGCCATTTCCTTTCGGTATCACCGTAATAGGATAGTCAAGCTGCTGAAGGTGCTTTTTGTCAATTTGCAGAAATATGGGTGAATCGTCTTTATCTAAATAGGTTGATTTAATTACCCCTTTTGTAGAATAATTAACAAAAAGGTCCAGTTCTTTTACCAAAAATTCATTGTGAGATCTTGATAAAAGCATTTTTTTCAGGTAAACTCCATCCTGATTTCCATTTTGCCCCCAAATGAAGTTGATGGATTGATTTGGAGTAAAATAGCTTGCAGTATTATTCGATACACTTAAGGATAAATTAGATGCATAAATACTCTGTGCATAGTATTTAGTATATACCCAAGAAGCAAGATACCCGATGCTGAGCATTAAAACGAACCAATACCAATTTTTGAGTATTCTTCTTAGAAAATGCTCGATATCAAATAATGCAAATGAACCGTACTTCTCTTTCGAAGCATCTTCTCTTCCTACTTTTATGTCTTTTCCTGGAATCATGATTAAAGGTTTTTAAGAAGTAGGTAAATTGATAATGCTGTAGTAATTACGGATACACCGGAGATTAAAGTCTGTATAGGATCTTTTCCAAATCCATTTAAGCTTTTTGCTCTGGTATTCAAGTAAATTTCGTCCCCGTTTTGTATGTAATAATAAGGTGAATTCATAACGTCTTCACGGGTAAGGTCTATTTTTGCGATCTTAATTCCTTCCGGTAATTTTCTATGTATCACAATGTTTTTTCTATCAACGGTTCTGTTAAGTCCACCATTAATAGCCAAAACTTCTGTAATATTGAGGGTATTTTTATGGGCTACTTTCTCTCCTGAAAGCCCTGTGGTTTCTACATCTCCAAGAATATAGTAGGTAATTCCGTCTGTATTGAGTCTTACTTCTGATTTTCCTTCCTGAAAGTTTTCATTTACTTTCTCCTGGATTTCTTTCGTTAAGTCCTCAATAGTTCTTCCTTCTGCTTTTACATAGCCAATTCCAAAAACATTTATATCTCCGTTGGAATCCACTTTTAATCCATTAAAATAGAAATTTGTATTTCCACCCGTGCCTGAAGCTCCTCCTGTTGCAGGATTATTGGATGAGGCAGCGCCTCCTCCTCCTGAAGTATTAAGCGAAGAGTAGAATTGAGCAGCATCTCCTTTGGGAGTGGTAACAATATTCAGATTGAGTATATCGTTTTTCGTAATTCTGTAGGTGGGAATATTATAGGGAATAAGTCCTTCTTCGTTAATTACGAGACTTTCGTTTGGCTGCATATACCTCACATCTTTTGTTGTAATGCAAGAGGTAATTAAAAAGGGTACTATTAAAAATAAATACTTAAAGTTCTTCATCATATTTGAATGTTGTTTACAAAAGTAAAGATTAAATTGTTAGTTTTTATTATTTCTTAAACGATAAACGAGATCTGGCAAATAAGCTCCAAGAAATCCTAGCGAAAGTATAATAAATAATAATAAATTTACATTTAAATGTCTTAAATAATAGGCGACTGCTACTATCAGCAAATAATAGACAATGATATAGAAACTTGATCTTCTGTGCGTAAGATTAAGTTTCAGCAATTTGTGATGGATGTGGTTTTTATCTGCATCAAATGGAGATTTTTTATTGCAGAGCCTGATGATAATTACGTTCAGTGTATCTACAATTGGCAAAATCAATATGGCCACTGCCACAACAGGTGCCGACTGAAGATGATACTTTGGGATATTAGGTAATTTTTTATCAATGAAAATATCAATGAAACAGATGCACGTAAACGCCAGTAAAAAGCCCAGCAGCATAGATCCTGTATCTCCCATGAATATTTTGTTAGTTCTATAATGCGACAGATTATAGTACAGGAAGGCCAAAACGGTTCCTATTATGATTACAGATAAAACAACCAGAGGATAATTGTATTCTCCCAATCTATAGTAACTTATTCCAAATAATGCACTGCAGATTACAGAATATCCACCTGCCAAACCATCGATGCCATCAATCAAATTGAAAGCATTGATAAGGATAATAAAAGTAATGATGCTGAAAAGGACACTTGCCCAATAATTAAATTCATAGATGCCGAATATTCCAAATAAGCTCCTTATTCTGATATCTGATCCAATAACGATAAGCGCAGAAACTACAATCTGTGCAACGAGTTTTTTATAGGCCCTCATGACTACAATATCATCCATTACTCCTATGTACAGTAGAATAATGAGTGATGCAAACAGGAATTTATAAAGATCAAAAAGTTCGTATGCAAAAATAGACGCGCAGATTCCTATGGAATAAAAAATGGCGATACCTCCCAAATTGGGAATTTTTCTAAGATGAGAACTCCTTACCCCGGGTTCATCCATAAGATTCTTCCTTCTGGAGATCTTTACGATGGTAGGTATTGAGAAAAAGGTAATTAAAAAGGAAAATACGAAGCCTAACCCTATCTTCACGTAGAAAATAGAAATCCCCGACTCGCTTAAGAACAATTCAAAATTCTTCATTTTTTATCTAGTACCGCTGTGTTTCTTTGATAACTTATTATAAGAATTGTATAAAACATTCCTTCAAAGTTTTTACAGATTGAAACGATAGTACTTTACATTTGTGTTTATATTAACTTCTTTATCAGCCTTTTTTGTCCAGCAAAAAACAACAGATAAAAAATCTTTTTTTTCAGGGGCAAAGATAAAAGATAATTTTTACCAAAACGACTATAGTTGAATATATCTTTGTTTTTTATTTTTCTTTCCTGTATGAAAATGCTTAGTTTATCGGCCATTCCGTAAAAAGTTTCATGATCTTTTACAAATGCCAAATACGCAAGAAAGGAATAAACACCTTCAAAAATCTGGAAATTTTTCAGTTCATTTCTTTTATCAGAGTAGGCTGATTCTTCAAAAAACTGCTCTACATCTTCTACTGCTTTCAGCATATCCAATCCTTTTTCGGTGTGGGTTTTGGTAATAGAATCCGTACGTTCAAGATATTGGTAATGAAAATTTTGAGTCTGAGCAAGAGTGTCACATTGCAATAAAAGCTGTGGGATAAGCTGGATATCTTCGAAATGAACCCCTTTCTTAAATCTTTTATGCTGAAAAAGATCTTTCTTAAATAATTTATTACATGCAAAATAACTGACATCCGAAAAGACAGAGAAATTCTTTTCTAAATCAATCTTTTCAGGCATATTGGGAATTTGAGTCAGTTTTTGGGTAATTTTCCCATTCTGATCTACTTTTTGAATATTACATATCACCATTTTAGCCTGATGTTTTTCTGCAAGATGCAGCATTTCTTCAAACATTGTTTCTGTAACGTAATCGTCGCTGTCTACAAAACCGATATATTCTCCGGTTGCCCTGTCGAGACCAAAATTACGGGCATCGCTTAACCCTCCGTTTATTTTGGAAAAAGCTTTTATTTTTTCGGGATACTTTTGTGCATATTGCTGAATGATCTTTTCAGACTGATCTTTACTTCCGTCGTTTATTACTAGAATTTCAATATTCTGATGGCTTTGGGCAACCAAAGAGTCAAGACATTTTGCAAGATAGTTTTCAACGTTATAAACGGGAACAATAATGGAAATTTTGGAGGGAATACTTGTCATACATTAAAATTTCGTCAGTCGCGCGTTCAGCCAGCCTTTTTTGGCTTCATCAAAATCTTTTCTTGAACACGGAATGCAGTTTTCTATATTTTCATCATCGCCAAAATACCACAAATTACTGAAAGTATCACGCTTGAATGCATATTGTGTATCATCGATCAAAATATAAAACACTTCGTATTGTCTTTCTTTAGGATGCGACCTCTGGATATTGATGCCTTCAATCAGGTACCAGAGCATCTGAGCAAGGAGTTGGTGGTTCAGCTGGTTTTCAGAATAGATGTTATAATTGAAAATTCCTACGGATTTAAGGTTTTCACTGAGGCCTATTTCTTTCATATAGGCACATATTTCTCTCCTGTTTAACCCATTTACCTGTGGATTCATAGAAAAAGGAGTACTAAAACTTTCTATCGCATCACAATTTACCGTCACCAGATCTGCTTTTCTGAAGAAAGGCTCTGTTTTTTCTGTGGAATTCATCATTTCCGCCAGGCGGATAATTTCAAACTCCACTTCTTTAATGAGCCTTACGGAATCTGCTTCATTCAAATGTTTCTGATAACCTAGATGATGATAGTTTTTAATGGAAAAATCTTTAGCTCCAAATATTTTGCTTAAAAAAGTATATTCATTAATATGTTCGCCCTGTTTAAGGGAGATGATATTGCTGATCTGTGTATAATTGATGTTTTTATGATGGAAGTTTAACCCGGAAAACAGTGAAAAAGCAAAGTCATTGGACCCGCCAATAATAACAGGAATGGCTCTTTTATAATGACAGGCGGATAACACTTCCTGCAGGATGTAATGGGAATCCTGAACTGATTTTCCAGAAACCAGATCTCCAAGATCTACTATCGGAATATCAAAATCCAACTGAGAGAGCTTGTAAAATTCTTTTCTTACTGCTGTAAAGTCCTGCACCTCGGCTTCTCCCTCTGAGCCTCTGTAATCTGAAACAAACAGAATAACAATACTGTCTTCTTTTATTTCTTTGGTAATCTGATTTCCGATCTGCCAGCTTTCTGTTTTGAAATTTCTCGGTGAAATGATAAAGTCTTCAAAATCCATTCTCTAAATATGTCTTAAAAATCAAAAATATTAAAATAAAATCATTTTACGGTATAAAAAAAGCCATTAACACACAATGTTAATGGCTCTTTATTATTCTTTTACGATTACTTTTTCTTTGCAGCTGGTGCTTTTTTAGCGGCAGCAGTTGTTTTTTTAGCAGCAACCGGGGCTTTTTTCTTTGCGGCTGGCTTCTTCTTTTCTGCAAAAGCATTTTTATCCTGATCGGTGATCCATTTTTTAACCTCATCTAATGAGATTTCTTTCAGCTCATCTGCTTCGTATTTGGTATCGTCGTTTTTCTTTGGAATCTTGAACATGGCTTTTCCAAATTTAACAAAAGGTCCCCATCTTCCGTTTTCAATAGAGATTTTTTCTTTTTCCCACTGCTGGATGTATCTGTTGGCTTCTTTCTCCAGTTTAGCATCTATCAATTCATTGATATCACTTTGAGAAAGGTTTTCAAAATCATATTTTTTAGGAACATTGACGAAAATGCTCTTGTATTTGATGAACGGGCCGAATCTTCCGGTTCCTTTGGTTACCGGTTCTCCTTTGTAGGTAGCAATCGGTGCATCGGCAAGTTTCTTTTCTTTGATGATCTCTTCTGCTCTCTCCTGATTTACAGAAAGTGGATCTTCCCCTTTAGGAATACTGATGTATGTTTCGCCCCACTTTACGTAAGGACCAAATCTGCCGACTCCTACGGAAACGGGCTGTTCTTCAAAATCATTAAGCTCAAAAGGCAGTTTGAAAAGCTCTAATGCTTCATCAAAAGTGATGGTTGCAATATTCTGCCCCGTCATTAATGATGCAAACGTTGGTTTTTCTTCGTCTTCCGTTTCTCCAATCTGGATCATGGCTCCGAATCTTCCGATTCTTGCATGAACGTTTTTTCCGGTTTTAGGATCAACCCCTAAGAGTCTGTCTCCTGTCGCACGGTCAGCATTTTCTTCTACATCTGCAATTCTGGGATGGAATTTCGAGTAGAAATCCATCATCATTTCTTTCCATTTCTGGCCTCCGCTGGCAATTTCGTCGAAACTTCCTTCTACTCTCGCCGTGAATCCATAATCCAAAATTTCTTTGAAGTTTTCGGTTAAGAAATCACTTACTACCTCACCGATATCTGTCGGGATGAATTTATTTTTGTCTCCCCCGAATTTTTCATCAAGGACTACTTTTTTAATTTTATCTTTTGCTAAAGAAATTTTTACGACCTCACGGGTTTGAGGTTCTATTTCTCTTTTATCCACATATTCACGATTCTGAATCGTCTGGATCGTTGGTGCATATGTTGACGGACGTCCTATTCCTAAATCTTCCAGCTTTCTTACCAATCCGGCTTCGGTGTATCTCGCACTTGGTCTGGTGAATTTTTCGGTTGCTGTAATTGTTTTATAATTTAAAACTTCACCAACATTTACTTTCGGTAATAGTTTTTCGTTGTTTTCCTCATCATCATCTTCTGCTTTTACAATTCCGTATGCTTTTAAGAAACCGTCGAAGATAATTACCTCTCCCTGTGCTTCAAAATGCTGAGGCAGTTTTGGGTTTCCTATTTCAATGACCGTTTTCTCTATTTTAGCATTAGCCATCTGAGAAGCCAGTGTTCTTCTGTATATTAACTGGTATAATTTACTAAGCTGCGCATCTCCGATTGTTTTTACTGAAAAATCTGTAGGGCGGATCGCTTCGTGAGCTTCTTGTGCAGAAGCTGATTTTGTTGTATAATTTCTTGGAGCTGAGTATTCGGATCCGTATTCTGAAACAATTTGCTTTTTCGCTCCTTCAATGGCTTCCTGAGAAAGGTTTACAGAGTCTGTTCTCATATAGGTAATGAATCCTTCTTCATAGAGTCTCTGTGCAAGACGCATGGTATTGGTAACATTGTATCCTAATCTTGAGGAAGCTTCCTGCTGTAAGGTAGAAGTTGTGAATGGTGCAGAAGCGGAACGTGTTCCGGGTTTTGTTTCAACATTCAGAACTTTGAATTCTGTGGTTCTCGCCTGTTCAAGGAATTTTTCTGCATCGGCCTCTTTTTCAAAGTCTTTTTTAAGTCTGGCTGCAATTTCCTGTTCGTTGTTGTTTAAGAATATTCCATCTACTTTGAAACTTGCTTTTGGCACAAATTCGCGGATTTCTTTTTCTCTTTCAACTATTAATCTTACGGCTACAGACTGCACTCTTCCTGCAGACAATCCCGGTTTTACTTTTTTCCAAAGAACCGGAGACATTTCAAAACCTACGATTCTGTCTAATACTCTTCTTGCCTGTTGGGCATTGACTAAGTTCTGATCTATATCTCTTGGATTTTCGATCGCTTTCAGAATGGCGTTTTTAGTAATTTCATGGAAAACAATTCGTTTTCTGTTTTCCGGTTTCAGTTTTAATTCATCTGCTAAGTGCCAGGCAATAGCTTCTCCTTCACGGTCTTCATCGGAAGCCAGCCAAACCATTTCGGCTTTCTTTACAGCAGACTTAAGCTCTGTTACTAATTTCTTTTTATCTGCAGAAACTTCGTAATCGGGACTGAAGGTCTCCAGGTCTATTCCCATTCCTTTTTTAGGCAGATCACGGATATGTCCAAAGCTGGATTTCACATCGAAATCTTTCCCTAAATATTTCTGAATAGTTTTTGCTTTTGCAGGGGACTCAACGATTACTAAATTTTTCGACATTCTAAAATTTTTGCAAAAGTAAAGCTTTTTTATTATATACTTTTTGTTCTGGAAGTTTAATTTAACAATTAAAAAAGTTTACTTACGGGTTATAAATGCATTTCACAGGAGATCAACTACCTCATTTAACAGGTGTTAAGTATCAATGAAAAGAGAAATATTGGATGATATAGAATTTTTCATCAATCGTCATAGAGCAAAGGATTTGCACAAAAAAAGGAAGTAGAACCATGGGTATGTTCTACTTCCTTCATCAATCACTTATTCTAAAATTCTATTCTTTAATTATTTTCACAATGGTTTCGGAATTATTTATCCTTATTAAATATACTCCTGAAATCAATGAAGAAAGATCTGTTTTCTCATTTTCAAATTTTCCGGACTTTACCATTTGCCCGGACATATTATAAATCTGATAGAAGTATCCTTTCTCTTGTGTTGCTTTGATGTACAACATGTTTTTCACCGGATTCGGGAATACGGAAATCCTGTTTTCTTTAACTTTTGTTTCAACTTCTGTTTTACTCAATATGGGAGCGGCCGTAGCTGCCGGCAGTGCGGTTACGGGTAATCTTGGAACAGGACCTTCTTCGTTTCCGTTGGTATCATATTTTATTTTGGAACAACGGCAGCTCATGGCAAAATATGGGTCATTATTATCGTGAAAAGCGATAATACGGTTTGCCGTGGATGCTGCATCAAAAACAACACTCACGGATCGTCCTATATAGTTTGAATTTAAAGCATCAGTCCAGATTCCCGGATACTGAAAATTAACGGTATTAAATGTTCCCTGGCTGTTTTGGTTTGCGGTTACACTTCTAAATCCGCGAGTTCCTGAATCGGGGAAGTTACCCACCTGATAAGCAGCATTCAGAAACATATATCCTATGGTAGAAGTTGTAGAAGGATTTCTCACCCTGCTTCCCAAATAGTCTGTGTTTACACTGTATGCAGTTGCTATATTCTTATCTTTTTTATACCAGGGTGTCTGTCCAAAATCCTGTCCTGAAACAAGTGCCGTACTGGTAAGATCCGGAATTCTCCAACCTTCAGGACAAGGATCAAAAGGTGATTTTTTTCCACCTCTTCCCCATCTGTCGGCAGCCAGATTGGGTTCGGTACCCAGCCAGTCTGTTCCATTCGTATAATTAGGTGTTGCACTGTTGAAAGGTGCAAACGCACTTGGTATCATATACACTAAAGGATTTTTAACTGAATATGATAATACCTTAGTCACTTTATCTGCAGGCATGTCGGAAGCCTGTACATTGGTATTTCCTGCATAGGTATTATAAGGAACAATATAACTTCCTGTCATATTATTGTATGCGGCAGGAGTAAGTGTTGTATAGGTAATAGTTCCATTATCGGCTGCTGTTCCCAAAAATACATTATATGAGCTCCTGTCATCAGCATTTTGAAATACAGGGATAGGATCTTTTCGTCCCCATTGGTAATGTAATCCTGTAGATGCTCTTATTGCAGCCAGCTCTGCAGTATTGGGAGTAAGAGGATTGGCTACAGCAGGAAAAGCATCGGTAGCCCCTAAATTACGGTCCATAAATTCTGTCTGCAGTATGACATCTGCTTTGGGCACATAGTTTACATAATTCACGGCCGCAGCTACCGGGAGTTCTGTGGTATAGGAATATGAACCTACTGTACTGTCTGTAATCCATATATGCCAACTCCAGTATATGGGATTGGTAATACTTCCATTGTGAAGTGTTACCACTGCATTTCCACTCTGGTTAGGTTTTATCTCAACAGAAATTTTAGAACTGCTTATTGTTGATAGTGAAGCAGGAGATGGATTGACTACTGATATTTTATTGATTAAATTTGTATTAGTGGTCCATAGAACATTCGCTTTTAAATTATTGAAACTGGATGGGTCTAATATATCCTGATTATTTAGCAACTGGCTTTGCACAGCAAATGCTTTACTTACCGGAATATCAAGTGTAAAAAGTGTTTGGTTTTTTACAAGCTGATAGGTATTCGGATCATCAATCCCTTCTCGATATTCCACGGTGGGTGCTAAATATTCTGTAGGAAAATCATAGCCATCAACAATATAAAGCGGATCTTTTATGCATCGGCATCCGTTGGCGTCTGAGGTATACATTCCAGCCAGAGGCTGATAAAAATACCGCCCTTTTATGGTTGGATAATTAGGATCTGGAACATCAGGCTGTCCTTTATCCGGAATCATAGATAATCCTCTGACACTTACCGCAGGTGAAGCATCAAAATGTCTGGTCATTGTTGCGGTCCACAGCGCCGTGTGATGCTGGTCACTGTACTGTCCTAAATGAGCTCCTCTTATCAGCTGCCCTGTCCCTGGGAATATTCCCATATCATTACCCCCTACATTCGACAAGTCAAAACCGAAATTAGAGTAGATCCGAAATCCTGTCATGAACGCCGGAACTCCATTGTCTGTTGGTTTTATGATATGGTATTTATTGGTTTCAAAGATATTTTTTGCCAGATTTGTTCTGACTCCAAAAGGAGAAAAATCTACTCTGATATCATCTACATATGATGGTGAAGCAAGATTGGCAACAAGCATCGACGGCACTCTCCAGCCATTAGGACATGGGTCATACGAAGATTTATCGCGGTAGGGTCTTGCACTGGTAGCAGTATTATAATTAGTGCTTATTTTACCTTGTGAATTATCAGACCATAAATTAAGCTCTGACAATCTACTATCGGCCATTCCTGAAGATTTTCCAAACCAGTTAACGGGGAGATTTGCATTGTTATTATAATACGCCTGGCCGGTGTTATCATTTTTATTTACATAAATCAAACTTAACGGGTTTTTTACGGAAAGTCTTATGTTGTTAATGACTTCAGCATTTGATAAAAGAACGAATTTTCTCAGGTCATCAATACTCGTCGCACCCGTAAAGTTTTTTACTCCTCGATGCCTCACTCTTCCTACAGATCCTGAAACTTCGTAGAAATCATTTCCTCTCGTCACCAAAGGAGGGATTGGATCTTTTCGTCCCCACTGATAAAGCAATCCTATGCTTCTGTTCCAGTCTGATGCAGTAATAGAACTGTTTACAGCACCCAAATTCCTGTCCATCCATTTCCAGTCGGAATCCGGAATGGGTTCTACAACTCCATCCGATCTCATTCTTGTAAGATTGGTAAAACTTTTATAGTTTGATCCATTGCCGGGGTCGTCCGTCACCCAAATATGCCAGCTCCAGTAGATATCACCGTCTACCCTGAAAGCAATAACCGCATTCCCTTTTTTAGACTTATTAATAGGGATTCTTATTTTTGCATTCTGGTTGGTGTCCACAATCTCTAAAGAATAATTGGAACCTGATTTAATTAACCCATGAACATCTTCCCATAATACATCAGCGGTGATTTTTCCGTTAGGAATTCCACTGCCTTTAATATAACTGTCCTGTTCCCACATCGCATATGCTTTTCTTACGGGAAGTAACAATCCTTCACTGTTCTGATTGGGATCAAAAATATAACTGTTGGGAGCTTTTGTCCAGTCTATAACAACTCCTCTACCGTTCAGTGTATTATAACCAGGTTTTCCTATTGAATCTGATCTTCTATCGGAGGCCGCTCTTTCAGTCTGCACAATCAAAGAAGCCTTCCCTTTACCTTCTAAACTATTGCTAGAATAGATACAAATCGACACTAAGCAAAAAATTGCCGCAACTTTTTTAACTAAATTTCCCATATCCTTGAATTAGTGTTATAACCAAAATGCAATTTTTAAGCCTTTTGTCAAAATAATCGATTTATAACATAAATAACAAAATCATATATAATTTATTATACAGATGATTCACAATTATAACATTATAAATACAAAAACAATATTTGCAAAAATAAAAGATTGCTGTTAATATTTTCATGATTAAGATCAAGGTGAACAAATATTAACAGCACAGAAAACGGAAAGACGGCCAGCTGGCCGTCTTTTAGTATAATCGTAAAAGAAAAATATCTTTTAAGGAAGCAGGAAGTTTTTATAAAGATCAATCGTAAATCTTCCGGCCTTGATATTGTTAAAGGTTGAAAACACAACGAAATTGAAAATAGTAAGAGCGATAATAAATGAATAAATCATCTTTTTAGTGTTATCAGAAACCACATACATCGCATTAGGAATTATCACATAAGAAAACCCAATAAACGCACCCGCCAGCCTTGATGAAAATATGGGATTATTTCTGAAAATAAAATAAAAACATATCCCAACAACCGTATAGTTTCTATGGTATTCGTAGTAAGGATACTTCTCCTTCATCTGAGTATCAAAGGCGAACAGGAAAAAGGTAAGAATAAGCATGAGTACTTCCGGAATACCAATACCGCCGTTAAGCCTCTGAGATCCCACATCCACATATCCGTTAAAGCCCTCTACAAGACTGCTCTCTGCGGTCATACTTCCTAAAAAGTCTCCAAATGACCTGTATACCTCGAATGGTGACAGAAACACAGATCCAAGTATAAGGATAAGCATTACTGTTTTATTCAATGGCACGCGGGCCAGCCAGTACATCGGTAAAAACAAGTAACAGACACTATGGATTCCTGATGCCAGAAACACAAAGAAGAGATAATGCCAAAGCTTCCGTTCTTTTATGTAGCGTATTGCAAAATAAATCATGAAAGTTCCAAGATTCTGTCTGATCTGACCACTTTCCCCAATAAAAAAGTTGGGAATAAACATCAGCAATGTGAAGGTAAAAGGATAAAAGGTATTGTCTTCAGTATATTTTATTTTAAAAAATATAGCAAATATGGCAACCACCAGCGTAAGCATGTAATAGGGAGCATTAAAGACATTGAGCAGTATCTTGTTGATCAATACATACAACCATTCAACATCAAAAGTCTCCGGTCCCTCCATATGAAGAGCCTTCATGAATATACTCAGATAGCTGTTCATGTCAGAATAAATGTATATCCCTTTATAACTTCCGTAATCCGGCCCTACATCATGACGAAGCCCGGCGATAATAACAAGATAAACTCCCAGAAACCAAAACCATTTCCTCTCTACTTTGTTTCCAAAAACTTCCTGGAAACTAAAGAAAAGCATGTAGATAAGTGCTAGGATATAATATGGGTGTAATAAACTCATGTCAAATCTATGGGATTTTTAAACTGATGATAGGCAACGATAATCCCTGTAAGAATCAAAGGCAGGAAAAGTCTTACTTCCCAAAATAACCCAACAAGTGTTATCATAAGAAGATAAGGTATAGAGAAAAACAAATACTTTCCGAAAATCATTTTATTCTCTCTGCTGATGCAAAGAGTGTAGATAAAATAAAGAACTACTACCGCAAAAATAAGCCCGGCAATATTAAAAGGACTTGAAAAATTCTGGCCAATATAAAATCCCTCTACAAAAGTTGTCTCTTCTTGTGAAATCATCATTCTAAGGCCAAGATAAGGAAGCAGGAAGGCAACAACCAACGGAAGTATTTTCCAGATTACCTGATATTTCCCCTCCTTCAGATCTTTTATATTAAGAAAGATGGCTGCAAAAAATGCAATATTGATGCATGCAGTTTCTCTAACAAACGTTGAAAAAACAATCAACCCGGTTAAAGCATAGAAATAAATGTTTTTCCCGGTATATAAATATTTCAAAGTCAGTAAAACCCCTGTTAAATAACAGAATAAAGCAATCATATCACAATTGGTGGGTGCATACTGGGTAATGACAATAAAGAAAATGGCCAACAAATGAATGATTTTTCTGAAATCAGCATTTAAATACTGTTCCGTCCTAAAACTAAGTAGTTTTTTTAAAATCACGGAACATAAAAGAAAGAAAAAACTATTGAATATAAAAAGGGCATGATAAAAAGGCGTCCCGTTTTTTGAAAGAAAATCTTTTAAAAAATAAAGATAATGCTCCTGCACATAGGCAAATGCATCCGTCATATACAAACTCAGATAATTAGGAATCACCCGGTAGGCATAGACTGATGTAAATAAAAAATCCGGTGGTCTTTCTGCGGTCTTCAATCTGGTATAAGAAGACTCAAATCCATAATAAGACATTGCAAAAAGTAAAAGTGGGAGTACTATTACCAATAGAAATCCATTTATTTTTTCATCATTTTTTTTCAACATATCAAAAACAGATTCTTATTTTTTTAATAATAATTTGGCTTTAAAATACATTATATCATAAGGGAACTTTTGCAAAAGTAAAGTTTTTTTTATTGAGTCCGGAATATTTTATTGATTTTCAGACAAAACTTCTTTGTTAAAACTTGTTAATCTAATGCTTAAAAAATTAAATTTGCAGACTTGATTTTACCATGTAATGCATCGTGCTTTTATATTTTTATATTATCTGATTTCGAAAAACAAAACCCTTTCTGTATTACTTGCAGTAGGATTTGCTGTTGTATGCGGATTTTTTGCTTCAAAAATCAATTTTGAGGAGGATATCAACCAGATTATTCCGAAAAGTGAGAAATCTGATCTCACCGCAAAAATTCTTAAACAACTGAACTTTTCGGACAAGATCATCGTAATCATTGAAAATCAATCTAAAGAAGACAACTTCCAGCTGTCTGAAACTGCGGATACTTTTTTACAGAAAATAGAACCTTTACATCAATATATCGGTTCGGTGCAGGGAAAAATCAATGATCAAGAAATTTCAGAAACCTTTGATTTCGTCAACCAAAACCTCCCTTTATTTTTAGATGAAAAGGATTATCAGGAAATTGAAAGGAAGCTACAGAAAGACAGCATTGCCAAACAGGTAGAAAATAATTATGTATCATTAGTCTCGCCTACCAGCCTGGTAACCAAAGATTTTATAAAAAAAGACCCGCTGGGAATCACCTTTTTAGGAATCAAAAAACTTAACGCACTCAACATCAGTAAGGATTTTAAGCTGGAAGATAATTATATCGTTACCAAAGACGGAAAAAACCTACTTCTGTTCATTGACCCTAAAAACAAGAGCAACGATACCAAGAAGAATGAGGTTTTTGTTGACCAGCTGAACACGATAAAAGACAATATCAACAAACAATTTAAAGGAAAAACAGAATTAAGCTATTTCGGGTCACCGGTAATTGCTGTTGCCAATGCACAACAGATCAAAAAGGATATACAGAATACTGTAATTATCTCTATGACTGTGCTTCTTATCCTGTTGATTTATTATTTCAGAAATGTGTTTACCCCGATCATTGTTTTCCTGCCTACCGTTTTTTCGGTGCTGCTGGCTTTAATGATCTTATATTTTATTAAAGATAAAATTTCAGCCATCTCTTTAAGTGTAGGTGCTATCCTGATCGGAATAACCATTGACTACGCTCTGCACATTCTGACCCACTATAAACACAACAATAATATTGAAGAGCTTTATAAGGAAATCACACAGCCGATTATCCTGAGCAGCGCCACTACGGCCGTATCATTCCTGTGTCTGATTTTTGTCCGTTCAGAGGCGTTGAAAGATCTCGGCCTTTTTGCATCCATTACCGTATTTTTATCTTCCGTTTCAGCACTAATTATTGTTCCTCAGCTGTACCATCCGAAAGAGAAAGAAGGAAAGCTGAGCACCAATTTTATTGATGCCATAGGATCTTATCCTTACGAAAAAAACAAACCGCTGATTATTGGCTGTTCCTTGGTTATTATTGCCTGCCTGTTTGGTTTCAGGCATGTTGGCTTTAATGAAGATATCGGAGACCTTAATTATATTCCAAAAGATTTAAAAATAAGTGAGGCGAAACTGGAAAAGTTATCAGATATCACCTCAAAATCCATCTATACAATCTCTTACGGGAATTCTGAAGAAGAAGCGCTCACGAGAAATTCTCAGCTGAGCAGTTTCCTGGAACAAGAGAAGAAGGATGGGAAAATTTTAAGTTATAATTCCTTGGGGAATGTTGTTTTATCAGAAAAAGATCAGCACAAGAGAATTGAAATCTGGCAAAAATTCTGGGACAGTGCCAAAAAACAGCAAACTTTATCTGAACTGGTTTCCAATGGTAATAAATTCGGGTTCAACAGTTCTGCATTTGACAATTTCAATGAAAATTTAAATAAAGACTATCCTATTTTAAGCTTACGGGACTACGAAAAAGTAAAAGCGCTGCAGGTTTCTGAATTTTTAAGCAGTGAAAAAGGATTTTATACCGTTTCCAATGTGGTGAAGGTAGACGAAAAGAAAAGGGATGTTTTCATTAAAGATGTGGAAAAGAAGCACGATGCTCTGGCGATTGACCGTCAGCAGATGAATGAAAATTTTCTGGGGTTACTGAAAAGGGATTTTAATACGCTGATCAATTATTCTTTACTGGCTATTGTTCTTACCATTATTGTATTCTTCAGAAATTTTGAACTGACGCTTCTCACCATGTTTCCTATTGTATTAACGGGAGTGGTAACGGCAGGAATATTATATTTCTTAGGACTGGAACTTAATATTTTCAGCACGGTGGTTTGTACACTGGTTTTTGGAGTCGGAGATGATTTCAGTATTTTTCTTACCAAGGCAATGCAGAAAGAGCATACTACGGGCAAAAATGAGCTTCCAACGTACAGAACATCCATTATCCTGGCTGTATTCACAACCATTCTTTCGATTGGATCTTTAATTTTCGCCAAACATCCGGCATTACATTCGCTGGCGCTGGTTGCGTTGATCGGGATGTTTTCCGTTATCATCATTACTTCGACATTGTATCCTTTCTGGTTTAGGTTTTTAATTATCAACAGAGCAAAGAAAGGACTCTCTCCTATTACTTTCAGACTCTTCTTACATTCGGTAATTTCCTTCTTATATTATGGGTTAGGAGGATTGTTTTTCTCAGTGTTCGGAAGTTTCTTTGTGAGAAATTCAAAAGGGAAAACCTTAGACCTCATCAAAATAATTTTAGCTCGGTTTTTAACTTCTGTCCTTTTTACGAATCCATTTGTAAGGAAAAGAGTTATTAAAAATATAAAAGAAGATTTCAGTAAGCCTGCTGTGATCATTGCCAATCACAGTTCTTTTCTGGATACCCTGGCCATTGCGATGGCCACTCATAAGATTATATATTTAGTGAATGACTGGGTCTATGATTCTCCTGTTTTTGGAAGACTGGTAAAAGCATTAGGCTTCTATCCGGTTTCCCAGGGTATTGAAAACGGAATTGATCCTTTAAAGGAAAAGATCGCACAGGGATATTCGCTGGTGGTTTTTCCTGAAGCTGAACGTTCTTACACCAATGATGTAAAGAGATTCCATAAAGGAGCTTTTTATCTTGCGGAAGAGTTTGGTCTGGATATTTTACCATTATACATCCATGGGAATTCTGAAGTGCTTCCTAAAGGAGATTTCATTATTTATGACGGAAGTATTACCGTAAAAGTGGGCGACAGGATCAGTAAAGATGATAGGCAGTTTGGAACTAACTATTCTGAAAGAACAAAAAAGATCAATGCATATTTCAGAGATGAATTTGCAGCATTAAGAAATGAACTTGAACATGAAGATTATTTTAAGAAGAAATTACTGCTAAGCTTTCTCTATAAAGAAAATGAAGTGGTGAACGAAGTAAAAGCCGATTTCAATGCCCATAAGTCTGTATATTTTGAATTGAATAAACATATCCCTAAAGAGGCATCGATCCTTCATATCGCCGATGATTTTGGACAAAAGGATGTTTTACTCAGTCTTTATCAGGCGGGTAGAAAAATATTCAGTTTCATTCATAATGAAGACAAAAGAGAAGTTGCTGCCCAAAGCTATGTGATCAGGAGAAGAAAGATACAATATATACAGGATGTTTCGGAGATCAGCAAAAAAATAGATGTTCTTCTCGTGTCCGATGAAAATTTTGATATCAATACTTTATCAGACTTTCCGGATACGATCATTTTGTTGAACATTAAAAATAAAAATTTTGAAAATAAAGAATACTATATAGAATATCAGTCAGAAGCAATAAAAAAATTCAAAAAACACTAAATACATCTGAAAAGCATATTTTTGTAACCGATAAAGAAAATCAATGAAAAAAAATATCCTTGTCATCTATTACTCTCAAACCGGTCAACTGGAAGATATCGTAAAAAATATCGCCAAACCTTTCGAAAATAAAGAGGAATATGATGTCACTTACTACAATATCAAGCTTAAGGAAGATTTTCCTTTTCCGTGGCCAGGTGATGTTTTTTTTAATACATTTCCTGAATCTTATCTACAGATTCCAAAAGAGATTTTTCCTCCGGCAGCAGATATATTAAATAAAAAATATGATCTTATTCTGTTTGGATATCAGGTGTGGTATTTAACGCCGTCTATCCCGATCATTTCATTCCTGAAAAGCAGCTATGCAGAAACTCTCCTGAAGGGTTCTAAAGTAGTCACCATTTCCGGAACAAGAAATATGTGGATGCTTTCTCAGGAAAAGCTGAAGGTACATCTGAAGAATCTGGGTGCTGTATTGGTTGGAAATATTGCTTTGGTAGACCGACACGACAATTACACCAGTGTTCTGACTATTTTACGCTGGCTGACCACAGGACAGAAAGAAAAGTCCGGACTTCTTCCAGCGGCAGGAATTTCTGATGAAGAAATTTCAGGGGCAGGAAAATACGGAACCATTATCGAAAAGCATGTAAGCGGTAATGATCTATCTGGCTTACAGCCTGAACTGGTGAAAAACGGAGCAATTGAAATAAGACCGTTTCTGGTAAGAGTAGAGAAAGTGGGAAACAAAATTTTCACCGTCTGGTCAAACCTCATTATCAAGAAAAAAGAGAAACGCCCATTGCTGATAAAATTCTTTAAGGTATATTTGATGGCTGCGATATGGATTATATCACCTATCGTTTTAGTTTTACACCTACTTACCACCCCTATATTTTGGTTTAAAAGAAAAAAACAAAAAGAGTATTTACAAGGAATTAATTTAAAATAGAATGTACGACGTATTTATAACAAAATCATCAACATACTTACCCAATGAGCCGGTATCTAATGATGAAATGGAGACTTATCTTGGTTTAATTAACGGAGTTCCTTCCAAAGCGAGATCTCTGATTTTAAGAAACAACAAAATCACCACAAGATATTACGCTCTAGACAAACAGGGAAAACCTACCCACTCCAATGCACAGCTTACCGCAAAAGCTATTGAAGGACTTTTTGACGAAAATTTCTCAAAAAGCGACATGAAATTACTGTCTTGCGGAACTACTTCTGCAGATCAGATTCAGCCGTCACACTCTTCTATGGTTCATGGCGAGCTCAACATTGGCAGATCTATAGAAATTAATACAGCAACTGGTCTTTGCAACTCAGGGATGAATGCACTGAACTATGGTTTCCTTGCTGTAAAAGCCGGAGTACATGAAACGGCCGTATGTGCCGGTTCAGAAAGAATGTCTGCATGGATGACCGCCGATAAATTCGATCATGAAGCAGAAAATTTAAAGCAGTTGGAAGAAAGACCTATCATCGCTTTCAAAAGAGAGTTCCTGAGATGGATGCTTTCAGATGGCGCAGGAGCTTTCTTACTTGAAAATAAACCCAGAGAAAACAGCATTTCTTTAAAAATAGATTTTATTGATTTCTATTCGTATGCTCACGAAATCGAAGCATGTATGTATGCAGGATGTGAAAAACAGGAAGACGGAAGCCTACAGTCATGGGCAGACTATCCTTCTGACGAATGGCTGAAGCAGTCTATTTTTGCCTTAAAGCAAGACACGAAAATTTTAGATAAATATATTTTGGTGAAAGGAGCCGAAAGTTTAAGATCTTCTTTCGATAAGCACAATCTTGATCCGGAATCTATCGATCATGTTTTAGCGCACATTTCTTCAGGTTACTTTAAAGAAGGCTTAAAAGATGAATTCGCTAATGTAGGATTAGACTTTCCTTGGGAAAAATGGTTCTATAACCTTTCCGAAGTAGGAAACATTGGCGCCGGTTCTATTTTTATAGCTCTTGAAGAATTAATGAATTCCGGTAAACTGAAAAAAGGAGAAAAAATCCTTCTTTGTGTTCCTGAAAGTGGAAGATTTGCTTATTCTTGCGCCTTATTAACGGTTTGCTAATGGAAAACAGACTGCCAACCTCTGACCAGAAGTTTGTGGAAAGCCTTATTCCGCAAAGGTTTCCTTTTGTGATGGTACACGAGATTTCAGACTATTCCGAGAGCCGCCTGGTTTCTGGATTTGAGATAAAGGAAGACAATATCTTCATTCTGGACGGTACGTTTCAGGCATCAGGCCTTATTGAACATCAGGCACAGAGTGTAGCACTGCATACGGGCTACAAATATTACCTGTTAGGAAAAGAAGCTCCGACAGGATATATCGGCGCTATCAAATCTTTTGAAGCCGATGCACTTCCGGAAGTGAGAGATCATTTGAAAACAGAAGTTACCATTCTGAATGAAGTAATGGGAGTAACGCTTGTGAATGCTGTTACCACTTTGAATGGTACCATCATCGCAAAATCTGAAATGAAAACTGTTGTAAAATAAATAACATGGACACTAAGGAAAACAACCTCATCAATATTCATCAGTTCCTACCGCATCGCAATCCAATGCTGATGGCTGATTATATTTTAGAATTAACCAAAGAAAAAGTTGTGACTTCCTTTACCATCCTTGAAGACAATATCTTCGTTCATCATAATGAGTTTGTGGAGGCCGGTTTAATTGAAAATCTTGCACAAACCTGTTCTTCTATTCTGGGGCAGAGTTTCTTTGAGAATCCTGAAGCAGATACCAAAGTGATCGGCTTTATTACCAATATCAAAAAGATTGAGGTTTTTTCTTTACCGAAAGTAGGTAACATTATCATTTCAAAGGCATCACTAATTTCTATGTATGAAAATATATGCAATATCTATTGTGAAACCTTCAATAACGATGAATTACTGATCCGTGCTGAGATCAATCTGTTTATTCAGGAAGTAAAGTCGTAGAAAAATTCAAATAAAAAATATCAAGGCTGTGCGGTTTCGTGCAGCTTTTTTTGTTTTCTTTTTACCACTGATTAACCAGATGTTGATGGAAAGAAGAGGATTTGGTTTTTTTAATCTACATCATCACATTACTTATAAAAACAAAAAGTGAGGCATTGCTGCCCCACTTCATTATTATAATCAAAGGAAATTAGTATCCGAAGATCTCTTCCAGTGATATTTCTTTGAATTCACCCATTTTATTGATAGATTCCATATTCAGGTTTTCTCTTTTCCCGATGATGGCAGTGTTATACTTCAATGGCTTCACTTCTGTGTTATAGAAACTGGTAAGCTGAGGTAATGTCAACCCCTGGATTTCTGAATAAACATCTTTTCTGATATCATAATCAACACCCAATTTTTTAAGCGATAACTGACTGTAGAAAATATTCGTTCTGTTGATTCTGTTCGATGCAATCTGCTTCAGTGCCGAACCTTTAGAGTTTTCAAACTGAGCAGGAATCTGAGGCAGCTGTGCCATCAGGTCATTCATGGCGTTAACGGCTAACGGCAGTTTATTAGACTGTGTTCCGATATAGTTGGTCACATAATTCGGATGGTCTTTTTCTGTAGCGTTGGCGTAAGAAACGTACGCAGAATAGGCCAGAGATTTACTTTCTCTGATCTCCTGAAATACGATAGAAGATAATCCCCGTCCAAAATATTCATTGAAAACATTCGCTTTTCCAAAATTACCCAAATTCACATTGCTTCCTTTTGCGATTTTAGACATTTCCATCTGCACCATGTCGTAATTGGTGAAATACACCTTTCCTTCTGTAGCCGGTTCCGCATATACCTTCGCTTTTGCAGGCTGCAGACTTGTGTTTACAATATACGGCTTAACTGCTTTTTCCAGAGACTTCTGGTCTTTTCCGTACAAGAAAACTTCGTAAGGATATTGGTTTAATGTTTTGATTTTTGACATCAGTTCAGCCACATTAATACTCTGTAAACGCTCTTTAGAAATAATATCCGTCATTCTGGAATCCTTCCCATATTTCGCATAATTGCTCAGGGCAGCCATAATTCTGGTTTTATCCTTTTTAGCCACTTCTCTTGATTCCAGAATAGTTTTTACGGTTTGGTCATAAATTGCTTTATCCGCTTTTACATTGCTTAACCAATGATTCATCAGTTCTACTCCTTTCTGCATATTGCTTTCCAGCCCGCTTAAGGTAATCACCGTCTGATCATTTGAAGTTCTGAAATTATTAGAGATTCCCAACTTATAGAACTCTTCTTTAAGCTGTTCCGGCGTGTACTTGTCTGTTCCCAGATATTGTAAAGCCGTTATCCCTAAAGATAATTCCTTATCATTGTCTGTTCCGAAAGGGAAAATATAATTTACCTGAGCAACCTCATTGTATTTATTCTCTACAAAACTTACTTTTTTGTCTTTAATCTGAGAAGTAGCAATGGCTGTTTTGTAATCGATAAATTCAGGTTTGATCTCAGAAGCTTTAACTGCTAAGATATCCTTAAGGAAAGGAGACTGCGCTTCTCTGTTCAGTTTGATAGGCGTAATACCCGGGTTTTCTACACGAACAAGTTTGTCATTCACTCCTTTTTCCTTATAAACGGCCACATAATTATCCTTGAAAAACTCATTGGCAAATTTTACAACATCAGCTTTTTTAATTTTCTCATACTGATTGATTTCGTCCAGTTCCTGCTCCCACGTTAATCCATTGATATAAGTACCATATAACGTAGTAGCCAGCCCATCTGCAGTTTCCCACATTTTCATACGCTGAACCTTTTTGTCATTTACGATTGCTTTAAGCATCCAGTCCGGGAACTGTCCTTTTTTCACAAGATCTATTTGCTCCAGCAACAGTTTTTTAGCTTCATCAAAGCTTTGCCCTTCTTTCGGGGTAATCGTTAAAGTAAAAGAACCATACATTTTGAAAGGCGATTCATACGCTCCTGCTCCTAATGCTTTTTGTTTCTGATTGATATTAAGGTCAATTAAACCTGCATCACCGCTATTGCTTAAAATTTCAGCGACCACATCGGCTAACCTTGCCTCCTGAGTTCCGTTAGAATCCGTTCTCCACGCTAAACTTAATCTTGGAGTGGAAGGACTTTTTACCGTTCTGGTAACTACCTTTGTCATCGGTTCTTCCGTTACCATTTTTTTCATCGGAAGCTCTTTATATTTGAAAGTCCCGAAATATTGATCCACCATTTTGATGGTTTTATCAAAATCCAGATCTCCTACCAATACAACGGCCATATTATTAGGCACATAATACGTGTCAAAATATTTATGGATAGCAACCATAGAAGGACTTTTCAAATGCTCAGAAGTACCGATTGTCGTTTGCTGCCCGTTCGGGTGTTTTGGGAAAAGAGCTTCCATCATTGCATAATTTACAAGACGGCTGTCGTTATCCTGTGCCCTGTTATATTCTTCGTACACTGCTTCCAGCTCAGTATGGAAAAGACGCAGGACTAATTCTGAGAAACGCTCCTTTTCTACTTTCAGCCATTTTTCAAGTTCATTAGCCGGGATGTTATTTTTATACACGGTTTCATCTAACCAGGTGTGTGCATTAGTTCCAGTAGCTCCCAATGAAGAGATTGCTTTATCATATTCATTCGCAATAGCATATTTAGAAGCTTCCTGAGAAACCTCATCTATCTTTTTGTAAAGCTCTTTTTTCTTTGCGGGATCTTTTTCAGCTTTGTGCTGCTCATAAAGATCTGAAATCTGCTGAAGAAGTACTTTTTCTTTTGCCCAATCCTGGGTTCCCAGATGAGACGTTCCTTTAAAAACCATATGCTCCAGATAGTGAGCCAATCCGGTATTCTCGCTTGGATCATTGTTGGAACCAGTTCTTACAGGGATATACGTCTGTATTCTTGGGGCATCATCATTTTTAGCCAGATATACCTTTAATCCATTCTTCAAAGTATACACTCGTACTCCAGCCTGGTCATTTTTCACCATTTCATAGGTGTATCCCTGAGCATCCGTCAGCTTTTGAGTATCAAATTTCTGAGCCATTGCACTCAGCATACAAAAGAGTGAAACAGAAATAAAAACTTTCTTCATAATACTATTTTAGTTAAATCTATATTTATAATATAGATTAGTCTTACTTAGACATCTACTTGTTACAGATCTTTCGATGGCTAACGAACAATTATCCTTGCAAAAAACCGCTATTTTCTAGGTTTTACCAGAGAAAATTCATATTATCATATCAATATATTCTATGTGATTCACATATAATGTATTTTCACTATTTTAGCCACCTGATTATAATGATCATAAAAACAGATGAAAAACATTCATTTGGAATTTAAAAATATATTATTCAGATGAAAAAGCAGGATCTTCCTCAAGACGAAAGCAACCTGAAATCAGCCAACATGACTGAGGTTCTGTATGTCACTGATGAAAATGACAACTATACAACCGCCAACAGTGTGGGCTGGGAAGCTAAGAAACTAGCGTTAGATGAATCGCTGGATCTTATCAATGAAAGAATTCAGGAAGCCAGAGAAAACGTTGCCAACCAAATTGCAAGTCCTATTATTTATTTCATGGAACTGAATAAAATGGATTTGGGCGTCCTTTCATCCTATGTCGGAATGTGGCAGTGGAGAGTAAAAAGGCATGCAAAACCAAAAATATTTAAAACATTAAGCGAATCTGTCCTGAAAAAATATGCCGATGCATTTGGAATTTCAGTGGATGAATTAAAAAACTTTGACGGAAAATAATCAAGCATTACCATGCCTGCTTCCATCAGACTAAGGAAAAAATAACAAGTTACGAATGAAACTTAATTTTGAACACCATCAGACTGCGCATTGCGAAAACGGTGTTGCCTCTAACCTATTAATCAATAAAGGTCTCAAGCTCAGTGAGCCGATGATCTTCGGAATCGGTTCCGGACTGTTTTTTGTCTACCTTCCTTTCTTAAAGGTCAATTTTGCGCCCGGTTTCAGTTATCGCCCGATGCCTGGTGCTATTTTCAGCAAAGCAGCCAAAAGATTAGGAATTAAAATTAAAAGAGAAAAATTCTCAAGTCCTAAAGATGCCCAGCTGGCATTGGAAAGAAACTTAGAACATAATATACCTACAGGATTACAGGTAGGGGTTTTTAACCTCACTTATTTCCCGGAAGAATATAAATTTCACTTCAACGCCCATAATCTGGTGGTCTACGGAAAAGAAAACGGAAGATTTCTGATCAGTGATCCTGTGATGGATTACGTCACTTCCCTGTCCGAAGCCGAACTGGAGAAAGTACGCTATGCCAAAGGAGCACTTCCTCCCAAAGGCCACATGTACTATCCTACCTATATTCCGGATGAAGTAGATCTTAAAGAAGCCATCAAAAAAGGCATCAGAGATACCTGCAAAAATATGTTGGCTCCCGTTCCTCTTATCGGGGTAAAAGCGATGAGATGGGTAGCGAAGAGCATTCCTAAATGGGCTGAGAAAAAAGGCACGAAAGTCACCAACCATTATCTGGGGCAGCTGATCAGGATGCAGGAAGAAATAGGAACCGGCGGCGGTGGTTTCAGATTTATTTATGGAGCTTTTCTCCAGGAAGCTGCTGATATTCTGAAAAACGATCAATTAAGAGAATTATCCAAGGAGATTACCGCTATCGGAGATCTTTGGAGAGATTTTGCAGTAGATATCGCCCGTGTTTATAAAAACAGAAATTCGAAAAGCAATATTTATCAGGAACTTTCAAAATCAATGCTTCATATTGCAGATCTGGAAGAGGCTTTCTATAAAAAACTAAGAAAAGCGATCTGATATGACGGAGAATATGATTGAGATTAAAAATCTATATAAAAAGTACAAAAATTCTGAAGACTTTTCAGTCAACGACATTTCGTTGAATATCGAAAAAAATGACATCTACGGAATTCTTGGGCCCAACGGCGCTGGAAAAACCACTTTGATTTCCATGCTTTCGGGATTGATAAAACCTACTTCAGGACAGTTTAAAATCAACGGATTATCACCTCAGAAAGACAGCTTTAAACTAAAACAGATCATCGGAATCGTTCCACAGGAATATGCCCTTTATCCGACTCTTACCGCAAAAGAAAACCTCATGTTTTTTGGAAGCCTGTACGGATTAAAGCATAAAAACCTCAGCAAAGCGATTGACGAATCATTAGAAACAATGGGACTGTCAAAATTTGCCGATAAAAAGGTAGAACAGTTTTCAGGAGGGATGAAACGAAGATGTAACCTCATTGCGGGAACCCTTCATAACCCGAAAGTCCTTTTTCTGGACGAACCTACAGTAGGAGTTGATGTACAGTCTAAAAAAGTCATTATTGATTTCCTTCAGGAGCTTAATAAAAATGGAACGTGTATTATTTATACCTCCCACCACCTTTCTGAAGCCGAAGAGTTTTGTACCAAGATTGCCATTATCGATAAAGGCAGAATCCATGCGGTGGGAACACCCGAAGAGCTCGTAGCCCAAATCGCCCATGCAGAAAACCTAGAAGATGTTTTCATTTCATTAACCGGAAAAGAATTAAGAGATGTTGTTGTATAAATTGTGGCGGAGTTTTATCAAGGAAATACTTTTGCTGAAAAGGGATATCGGAGGGATCGTCATTATTTTTGTGATGCCCTTACTGCTGATCATCACGATTACGCTGATTCAGGACTCTACATTCAAAAACCTTGAAGGCTCAAAGATTCCCATTATTTTTATCGATAAAGATAAATCTGAAGTCTCTAAAAGCATCAAAAAAGAGCTGGAAGGCAGCAAAACATTCCAGCTGATGACTCAATATACCGAAGCATCTGCCCAAAAAGCGGTTTTCTCCGGAGACTATCAAATAGCGATCGTCATTCCTGAAAACCTTACAAAAGACCTGAATTCAAATATTGATTCCAAAGTACAGACTATCGTAAGTTCATTTGGAATAGAAGCAGATTCTACGGCCACCAAAAAAACAGCACCAAGAGCCAAAGAGATTCATTTGTATTTTGATCCTGCCACCAATGCAGGATTCAAAAACTCTGTGATGAATTCTGTGAACAAAATGGTTTTTGAAATTGAAAACAAGAAGATCTACAAAGCGTTCCAGGATCAATTGGGAACTACAGAAAATCTTGAAGAAAATAAAAACCTGATCAGTTTTAAAGAAATTACCCCTAAAAAAGGACCCGCAGAAATTATGCCCAATTCTGTACAGCACAATGTTCCGGCATGGGCACTTTTCGCTATATTTTTTATTGTAGTTCCTCTTTCTATCAATTTAGTGAAAGAAAAAAGCCAGGGAACCAGTGTGAGGGCAAGAATAAGTCCGACGCCGTATTACGTTCATATTTTAGGAAAAACATTTACCTATCTTATCATCTGTATCATCCAGTTTTTATTGATGGTTGCCGTGGGAGTTTATCTGTTCCCATACATGGATCTTCCTCAGTTTGATGTTACAGGTAAAATGTTCCATTTGCTTATTGTTACCGTCTTTGCCGGATTGGCGGCGATCGGTTTTGGTGTTCTCCTGGGAACTCTTGCAGATACACAGGAACAGTCTGCTCCTTTTGGCGCAACTTCTGTAGTCGTTCTGGCAGCCATTGGCGGAATCTGGGTTCCTGTTTTTTTAATGCCTGAATTTATGCAGACGATTGCTAAATTCTCCCCGATGAACTGGGGGCTGAACGCCTATTATGATATTATTTTAAGAAACAGTGGGATTGCAGGAATAGCCAAAGAATTGACCTTCTTATTTCTATTCTACCTTGCCATGGTCACTATTTCTATATTTTACGAAAGAAAAATTCATAGTGTATAACAGGTTTACGGACTACGATATACATTAAAAACAATAAAAATCTCAGAAGAGAACAAAATGCAGTCTAAAGAGAAAATATTAACCTGTACCGAAGAAGTAAGAGTACGGTTCAATGAAACGGATCCATTGGGAATCGTTTGGCACGGCCATTATATTGTATACTTTGAGGACGGAAGAGAAGCTTTTGGACGGGAGCATGCTCTTACCTATCTTGATATTCAAAACGCAGGATATGTAACCCCTATTGTAAAAAGTACGTGTGAACATTTTCTTCCTTTACGATACGGAGAAACGTTCAGAGTAGTCACCACTTTTGTGAACTCAGCTTCTGCCAAATTAATTTACAGATATGAACTTTTCAATCAGGATGATCAACTGGTATGCAGCGGAGAGACTATTCAGGTATTCTTAGACAGCAACGGCAGTTTATGTTTATATAATCCTGAGTTTTTTCAGGCATGGAAAGATAAAATGGGTTTATCATGAAACAAGACGTTTATATTACAGATTATAACTGTGTTACCCCGTTAGGATTCGATGTGTCTTCCAACTGGGATGCGTTGCTACAAGGAAAATCCGGAGTAGCAAAATATAAGATCATTGATAGTCTGGACGCTTTTTATGCCTCAGCCATTGATCATGAAAAACTGGAAGAGGAATTTAACCGGAATTTCGAACGTCAGGATTTCACGAGATTAGAAAAGATGTTCCTGTTATCCCTGAAACCCTTAATTGAAAAACATACCATCTCGGAAGACACCGCTTTTATTTTATCAACCACAAAAGGTAATATCAGTCTGTTGAAAAACCAGACTACATTGCCGGAAGGAGTCTATCTTTCCCGGTTAGCACAAAAAATTGCTGATTTTTTTGGATTCACCACAAAACCGATTGTCGTTTCCAATGCCTGTGTTTCCGGAGTGATGGCGATTGCTGTTGCCAAGAATATGATTCAGGCCGGAAGATATAAAGATGCTTTTGTCGTGGCAGGAGATGAACTCTCAGAATTCGTGATCTCAGGATTCAATTCATTCCAGGCAATCGGAAGCGAACCTTGTCAGCCTTACGATAAAAACCGCAATGGAATTAATATTGGAGAAGCAGCCGCAGCTGCGTACATCACCTCCCATCCTTCTGAAAACGAAAAATTTAGGTTCAAAATACTCGGTGACTCGGCGGTTAATGACGCCAATCATATTTCCGGGCCTTCCAGAACGGGAGACGGACTGTATGCAAGCATTAAAAACGCAATGACCGAAGCTCATGTTTCCCCGGAACAAATCGATTTTATTTCCGCACATGGAACAGCAACGCTGTATAATGATGAAATGGAAGCCATCGCTTTCAACAGAATGGAACTTCAACATGTTCCCCTGAACAGTATGAAAGCTTTTTATGGGCATTCTTTGGGCGCATCAGGATTATTGGAAAGTATTATTTCGATGGAAAGTGCTTTACACCATACATTGCTTCCCTCGAAAAACTTTAAAGAAATGGGGGTTTCACACCCACTGAATATTATTACAGAAAATCAAACGGCCGAAATCAATTATATTCTGAAAACCGCTTCCGGTTTTGGAGGATGCAATGCAGCCATTGTACTGGAAAAATGCTAACGTAGAATTCATGAAAAAAATCAATAGCTGTACCATAGAACATTCAAAAATCATCGTTAATGATGAGGTTATTTTTGAAAGCCAGGCTGAACTCTTTTCAGATTTTGCCAAAGAAGCCTATAAAAGTCTTCATCTCAATTATCCGAAGTTTCACAAAATGGACCACTTGAGCAAGCTTGCTTTTCTGGCTGCAGAAACTCTTTTACAGGAAGATGATCACAGCAGTACGGCCATCGTGTTTGCGAACAGATCTTCAAGTCTGGATACAGATTTTAAATATCAGGAAAGCATTAATTCTCAGGAAAATTACTTTCCAAGCCCTGCCGTTTTTGTCTATACCTTACCAAATATATGTGTCGGTGAGATCAGCATTAAACATCACATGCAGACAGAGAATGCTTTTTTTGTTTTAGATGAATTTGATGAAGATTTTTTAAACGATTATTCCCGGCAGATTCTGGAATCCGGAAAAGCTGAAAAAGTCTTATGCGGCTGGACAGAACTATATCAGGAAAGTTACAAAGCTTTTGTATATTTGCTCACATTATAATTTAACAATGTACCAATCTGATAATGTACCACTGCTAAAGTCAATAACAACTATTGGTAAACTGGTACATTGATATATTGTTACATTAAAATACTATTTATGGAAAATTTAAAAACCGAATTGAAGCACAAAATTATTAACGTCCTTAATCTTGAAGATGTATCTATCGAAGAAATCAACGATTCAGATCCTTTATTCGGAGGCGGTTTGGGATTAGATTCTATCGATGCTCTAGAATTGATCGTGCTTCTTGATAAAGACTATGGAATAAAATTAGCCGATCCTAAAAAAGGAAAGGATATTTTCCAGTCTATTGATACGATGGCTGCTTTCATCGAAGCGAACAGAACAAAATAATTTAATATACCTATTTAACAATATAACAGTTTTGCAATTATTGGTAAACTGCTACATTGATACACTGGTAAATTTTGCATAAAAATGAGTCAAAAAATTGCCATTACAGGAATGGGCATCATATCTTCCATTGGTAACAATGTAGAGGAAAATCTTATTTCATTACAATCCGGGAAACACGGTATTTCAGATATTGAAATGTTTGAAACCCGGCATGCCGGAAACATTAAAACGGGTGAAATAAAATGGTCTAATGAAGAATTGGTACAAAAGCTTCAGTTGAGTGAAGACAATCATGTAACAAGAACTTCTTTATTAGGAATGGTGGCCGCTCGGGAAGCCGTTGAAAGTGCCGGAATTTCTGATATTAATGAATACAGAACCGGTCTGATATCTTCCACCAGCGTAGGCGGAATGGATATCACTGAAAAGTATTTCTACTCCTACGAAGACTTTCCTGAAAAGCAAAAATATATTGACGCTCATGATGCAGGAAGCTCCTCACTGGCAATTGCTGAGCTGTTAGGACTTAAAGGTATGGTTTCTACCATCAGTACCGCCTGTTCATCTGCTGCCAATGCCATTATGGTGGGCGCCAAGCTTATTAAAAACGGAGTATTGGACCGCGTGATTGTGGGTGGAACAGATTCGCTTTCAAAATTTACATTGAACGGTTTCAATACACTGATGATTCTTACCGATTCGTATAATACTCCTTTCGATAACGATAGAAAAGGATTGAATTTAGGGGAAGCTGCCGCCTTTTTGGTGCTTGAATCTGAAGAAATCGTACAAAAAGAAAATAAAATAGTCCTTGCTTACCTTTCCGGGTATGGAAATGCCAATGATGCCCACCACCAAACCGCTTCTTCGGAAAACGGACAGGGTGCTTATCTTGCCATGGAGAAGGCATTACAGGTATCAGGACTTTCAAAAGAAGAGATTGATTATATTAATGTTCACGGAACTGCTACCCCTAATAACGATCTTTCGGAAGGAATTGCGATGATCAGAATTTTTGGAGAAAATAAGGTTCCTGAATTCAGCTCTACAAAAGCATTTACAGGTCATACGCTTGCAGCAGCAGCCGGAATTGAAGCCGTATATTCCATTCTTGCCATGCAGAACAGCCTGATCTTCCCAAACCTGAATTTCAAAACGAAGATGGCAGAATTTGATCTGACTCCCGTTACGGAATTGAAGGAAAAAACCATTAATCATGTCCTCTCTAATTCATTTGGATTTGGAGGAAACTGTTCAACATTAATTTTCTCAAAATCATGAGTGCCGTTTACATCAACAGTGCAGCCTGTATTTCAGCTCAGGACACTTTAAATGAAAATTTCCTGCAAGGTCTTACCACTCACGATAATAATATCCAGCTCTTAAAAGCTGTTGAACCCAATTATAAAGAATTCATTCCTCCTGCGATGAGCAGAAGAATGTCTAAAACCGTTAAAATGAGTTCCGTAGCCTCGCAGTATGCTTTGAAAGAAGCAGGCATTGAACAGCCGGATGCCATTATTGTAGGAACGGGAATGGGATGTTCCCAGGATTCTGAAAAGTTTTTAAAAAATGTAATTGATAATAACGAGGAGTTTCTAACGCCAACTTATTTTATTCAATCTACTCATAACACAGTTGCCGGCCAGATCGCTTTAGGTCTGCAATGCCATGCTTATAATTTCACCTATGTGAATACTTCGTCTTCACTGGAATTCTCTATGTTAGATGCTCAGCTTCAGATCAATGACGGCGAAGCAGAAAACGTACTGGTAGGTTCTACGGATGAACAGACAGAGAGAACCATGCAGCTTTACTGTCTAAACAATACCATTAAAAAAACGGAAGATCTTCCATTTGACCTTTTACAGTCAAAAACAGACGGTGTTATCTGGGGAGAGGGCTCAAGCTTCTTTGTATTGGGAAAAAATAAAACAGAAAATTCCTATGCGAAGCTTAAAGACATTCAAATTAACAATACCGTAGATCTTAGTGAAGTTCAAGATTCTATTGAAAAGTTTTTAGCAAAAAACAATCTTACTTTCGGGGAGATTGATGCAGTCATTTTAGGCTATAGCGGTGATGCCACCTCTGACAAGTATTATACAGAAGCAATGGATCTTTTTCCTGATGCTTCCCTGCTATATTACAAACATCTGAGTGGAGAATTCAATACGGCAAGTGGTTTCTCAATGTTTATGGCCAGCCATATTCTTAAAGACCAGCACATTCCGGAACTGATGATGATCAATACCGTAAAAAAGGAAACCATTAAAAATGTGCTTCTGTATAACCACTTATTGGGAAGTGACCATAGCTTGGTCTTGTTGGAAAAGATATAGAAAAAAGTACTTTCATTTCGACGTAGGAGAAATCACTTAGCATGTCTAGTATTCAAATTAAAACAGTAAGTTTGGGATTAAGCTGGTAAGAATAGTAAGATGAGCTTCTTCACTGCTCTCCGTTTTGTTCTTAATGACATATCAACGGCCCACAAGTCATACACTTAAAATAATAAAGATGAAACATTATCTGTTTATCCTGTTCTATCTGTTCTGCAACGTATTCACCTATGCATTTCACGGGACGTTCTGGGTGTATCTATTTTGTTTCCTGCTTTTTTCCGTGGTAGTTTTTTGGGGATCTTTTGATATCGAACTGGGATATTTTGTTAACAGCATTACCTACAAAAGAACAAAAACTAAAGAAGTCGCTTTGACTTTCGATGACGGACCGACAGAATATACTCCTCAATTTTTAGATTTGCTGAAAGAAAATCAGATAAAGGCCACCTTTTTCTGCATTGGAAAACAGATTGAAAAATATCCGGACACCTTTAAAAGAATCATTGCTGAAGGTCACACCATAGGAAATCATACACTTTCTCACTCTAACTCAACAGGTTTTTTATCAACTTCAAAAATGGTTGAAGAAATTCAAAAGTGTGATGAAATAATGTACAGCGTTGGAAACATTGTAACAGATCTTTACAGACCTCCTTTTGGCGTCACCAATCCAAATATTGCCAAAGCTATAGCAAAGACCGGTAAAAAAAGCATAGGCTGGAATGTGCGTTCTCTGGACACGATTACTGATGATGAGAAAAAAATTTACAGGAGAATTACAAAAACGATGAAACCGGGAAGCATTATCCTTCTTCATGATACCTCAGAAAAGACGTATCGTGTTTTGGAAGATTTATTAGTATTTTTGAAGAATAAAAAGTATTCAGCCTTTACCGTCGATTCCATTATAAAATCAAAGAAAAATGATTAAAAATATTGCTTTTGGAGCATTTTTATTAGTTTCAGGTCTCTTTTTTGCTCAAAACAGCGCAATGACCGGAGCCGAAGCTAAAGCCTTCGTTACCAGAATATCTTCAGAAACCCAGCAGATTAAAACGCTGCAAAGTGATTTTACCCAAACCAAAAAAATGGATTTTCTGGACAAAAATATTGTTACTTATGGCAAAATGTCTTTAAAATCTCCGAATATGCTGAGCTGGAAGTACACCAAGCCTTACCAGTACAGCATTGTTTTTAAAGACAATAAAATTTTCATTAATGATCAGGGAAAAAAATCTTCTGTAGATGCTAAAAGCAAAACGTTTGAGAAGATCAATAAGCTGATCGTAGGCAGCTCTAACGGTAAAATGTTTAATGATCCAGAATTTACCGTAACGTATTTCAAGAACGGCAATTACAATATTGCGAAGTTCATCCCAAAATCTGCTCAACTGCTAAAATACATCAAACAGATCGAACTTCATTTTCCTAAAAATGAAACAACGGTTTCGCAGGTGAATATGACAGAAGCTTCTGGAGATACTACGAATATTCTTTTTAAAAATACGAAGATCAATGCGCCGATTCCTGCTTCAGAGTTTTCTTTATAGCGCTATTCTCCTGATACTGGGATCCTGCAAAACCTATAAGCTTACAGATGTTCAGCCAGTTTCGGGCACAGAGAAAACGGTAGAAAATTTATATTTTTCATCCACCGAAGATTATGTCTATAAGTGCCAGATGGATATTTACAACAACCACGTCAGCGGGATTTTAATCGTCAAAAAGATCAATGATACGACACACCGCGTTGTTTTAACGTCTGATTTCGGGAATAAGCTGATTGATTTTGAGATTTCCGAGCATGATTTTAAACTGAACTATGTGCTGCCGGATTTAGATAAAAAAATAGTCATCAATTTTCTGAAAAATGATTTCCAGCATCTGTTGAGAAGAGAATATCCGGTGAACAGCCGTTTCGAAAATAAAGAATCCAACATTTACCTTTCAAAACTTGATAAAAAAATATACTATCTTTTCTTTAATAAAGAGAATAACTTACTCAAACAAATTGTTTATACGAAAAATAATAAGGAGAAAATCGATTTTACATTTGCAGCAAAAAAACATATCTTCGCGGACAGTCTGAATCTGCAACACAAAGATTTTAAGATCAACATAAAACTATACCAAATAACCGAAACTGAATAACATGAAAAAAACGGCACTTTTACTGTTTGCTTTACTGGCAAGTTTGTCTTTTGCTCAGGTAACTTTTACTCCCGGAATCAGAACCGGAGTCAATTTTGCAAAATTTACAGAATCCGATGGCGGATTTTATAATTTATTTGAAGCCAGTGATGAATATTGGGCAAATGAAGAGCGCGTACAGACACAATATATTACAGATTTTTATATTGGTGCTTTCGGTACTATCCGGTTTTCTAAACTCTATGCTTTACAGCCGGAAATCAACTATTCCAGACAGGGAACAATCATGAAGACCAGCTATCAGGAAGTTAAATCTGAACTTTCTTATCTGTCGCTTCAGGCAGTAAACAAGTTTTACTTTAATAAATTTAATCTACACGCAGGAGTAAGCATCGATTTTTTAATTGCCGACAAAAATTTTGACCCCTATAATAAAAAAAATGCCGACCTTGGAGTTTTAGTGGGAGCAGGTTATGATATCACCAAAAACTTTGGTATTGAAGCAAGATTTAAAAAAGGCTTGGTTTCTCAAATAAAGACAACGAGTGAAGATCATACCAATCTTCTTTTCCAGGCAGGAATTTATTATACCTTTACGATGAAAAAATAAGATTATGCAAACCATTCTTACAGACTTTTATACTTTAGAATCATACGAACAGGCAGAAAACGGAAATTTTACGGCCTACATCACACTGAATAAAGACCACGACATTTTCAAAGGTCATTTTCCCGGCAATCCGGTAACTCCAGGCGTTTGTATGATGCAAATCGTTAAAGAACTTACTGAAGAATTTACCTCTTCAAAGCTGTTTTTACAATCGGCCTCCAATGTAAAATTTATGGCGATCATTAATCCTTTTGAAACTCCTGATCTGAAGCTTCAGCTAGACATTAATGCTACGGAAAATGAGATTAAAGTAAAGAACACCACTTCATTTGGCGAGACAATTGCATTAAAAATGTCTGTACACTATAAAAAAATGACCTCATGAAACTGATCTTTTCTTTAGTAACCGCTTTTATTCTTTTCTTTCAGTCTGATATAGAAGCTTTAAGAAACAGCTATGCAAAAGCGAACCAGTCGAATGCCAACACACAAAGCTTTATTACCATTGCTGAAAGTCAGAAGGGTTCTGATGCTTTAACGACAGGCTATAAAGCCGCTGCACAGATCATGGAAGCTAAAATAACTACTGAAAAAGGCAAGAGAAAATCATTTGTAAAAGCAGGCGCTACCCGTCTTGAAAGCATTATCAAAAGTAATCCGAATTCTCTTGAACTGAAACTGATAAGACTCAGCGTTCAGGAAAACATTCCTTCGATTGTAGGTTACCGCGGAAGCATAAAAGATGATAAAGCGTTCATTCTGAATAATTACAGCAAGCAAAGCACTGCATTAAAAAATTATATTAAAAGGTTTGCCCTGCAGTCTAAGTCTATGACGGCAGCTGAGAAAGCGTCCTTAAAATAAAACCATGACCCTTCCTGAAGTACAAAATGCCATTTCTGAACAAAAGATCTGCATTTTAATACCTACCTACAATAACGAAAAAACTCTGAAAAGAGTGATTGACGGCGTACTGGCTTATACGCAGAACATCATTGTAGTGAATGATGGCTCTACAGACTCTACCCCTCAGATTCTGAAGGAATATCCAACGCTTACAGTACTTTCTGTTTCAGAGAATAAAGGAAAAGGTAACGGACTTAAAATTGGCTTCAGAAAGGCACTAGAACTTGGTTATTCATATGCAATTACCATTGATTCTGACGGCCAGCATTATCCTGATGATATTCCGGTGTTTGTAGAAGCTCTTCTGGCCGAAAAAGAAGAAGTACTGCTGATTGGAAACAGAAATATGTCGCAGGATCGCATCCCGAAAAAAAGCAGCTTTGGAAACCGTTTTTCTAATTTCTGGTTTTGGTTTGAAACCGGAATAAAACTTGAAGATACCCAATCGGGCTACCGGTTATATCCTTTACATACAATTCCTAAAAAATATTTTACTCCAAAATTTGAGTTTGAAATTGAAATCATCGTAAGAACTGCATGGAGGAATATTCCCGTGAAAAATGTACCGATAAAAGTACTGTATGATCCCGCAGAAAGGGTTTCTCATTTCAGACCATTCAAAGACTTTACAAGAATCAGTATTCTGAATACCATTTTGGTAACCATCACGCTGTTGTATATTATTCCGCGGAATTTCATCAATAATTTCAGAAAAAAAAGTTTTAAAAAGTTCATCAGAGAAGATGTATTGGAAAGCGACGGAACCAACCGTACCAAGGCACTTTCTATTGCTTTGGGAGTATTTATCGGGTTGTCTCCGTTCTGGGGATTTCAGACGCTTCTTGTTATTTCTCTTTCTGTTCTTTTTAAACTGAATAAGGTACTGGCTTTTGTAGCTTCGAATGTCAGCCTGCCGCCTTTTATCCCTTTTGTGATTGCTGCTTCATTATTTTTGGGAGCTCCTTTTGTAGATGGGGAAAGCAATTTCTTAAATCATGATCTTAATTTTGATCTGATTAAGAATCATCTGCTTCAATACGTTATCGGAAGCGGAATACTTTCAACTACCATGTCTTTGCTTTCCGGAATTGGAGTATATCTATTTTTGAATAAGATCAATCCCGAGAACAGCTAGACACTTTCCCTTTTTTCAAGTTCATTTTTTCTTTTCCTGATAAAATCTTTCGGCCGGATTCCATTGATCTCATAAAACAGATCGGAGAAGTTTTGCCGGGAAGCAATACCGCATTCTTCAGCGTAACTTTCTATGGTATAGCTTAAATATACTTTATTGCTGTACAGCTGCTGGGTGATGTAATTGATTCTTAATTCTCCCAGGTATTTATTAAAATTGGTTCCTTTGTACTCATTGATCACCTGAGAAAGGTAATGGGCATTGGTTCCCAGCTTTGAGGCAAGCTTATTCAGGGTTAATCCTTTTTGGTTAAAAAGTTTTTTTTCTTCAAAAATCTTTAATTTCTTAAGAATATCATCTACTACGCCTTCGGGCATTCCTGGCTTCTTCTCCCTTGATAATTCGGGGACTGCATCAGGTATTTCTGCATGGGTGATCCTCTCCTTCACCGGATTCTCTTGCTGCAAGCGGATCTTTTCTTCCAGCAGCTTATACTTCTTTTGAATATTCCGCTCTCTGGTAAAGCGAATTGACAGTAACACCAACAGGATGATCATTAAGGCAACTAAACTTTTGATGATAAAAATACCTGAAGTTTTTTCTTTCTCCAGTTTTTCTTTTTCATTCAGTAATGTTTTGGTATCATATTCTTTATGGATTTTTGAAGAGAGGTAGCTGAAGTCTTTTGATATCAGGCTGTCTGCTTTTAATAGCTGCTTGGTATAAAAGAGTTCCTGTTTGGGATCATTTTCTTTTTTATAATAATTAATCAGCAATTCATAGTTTTCCCGGAGTTCCGGAAGAATGAATTCATGCTTCTGAAAAATAGAATCTACTTTCTTAAAGTTCGTGATGCCCATTTCCTCATTCATCAGTCCTAAATAGCTTTTCCCGATGTAGAAATAATCTACCGAAGCCCACGCAAAATCATCATTACGGATAATTTTAGGTAAAGAGGCATTCAAAGATTCAATGGCTTCCTGGTATTTTTTCTGATGAAAATAGGAGATTCCGCGGCATTTCAGGAAATAACTTTTCTCCTGAAGGAAATCATCCGTCTCTCCTATCTCGTTAAGTCCCATCAATGTAAGAGAATCCACCTTCTGGTAATCTTTCATATTGATATAGCACACGATCATCTGGTGAAGACTGTTGAAATATCCTCTTTTGTTATTGAATACTTCATTGGGATGGATGTTCTGCTTGATTTTAGATTGAAAATAGGTAACACATTCTTTAAAATGAGCCAAAGCATCATCATAATATCCCAAATAACTCTTGACAACGCCTAAATGGTAAATGATTTTGTATTTCAGATATTCATTGTTCGTTTTTTCAGCATATTCATAGGCTTTCAGGTATTCATCAAGGGCGGGTTTATATTTTTTATAGTTAAAATAATAGACAATTCCCTTTCCCAGGTAAGCGGTACTTATAAGATCTTTATCTCCTGATAAATGGGCAGCCCATTTGGTGCTGTCTGCATATTTAAGTTTATTTTCTTTGGAGGAGGAATAAAAAACTCCGTCTTTATACCCCTGCACAAGCATAGGATAGTTATTCTCATCTTTAGCTTTATGGATGTATTGATTAAGATATGGAAATGCCATTTCATCATTTTCCTTATAATTTTCATAGCTCTTTCTTAATTTTTCATAGCTGTTTTCATCTTTTGAATGCGGATAAACAATATTAAATATTAACAAAACAAGCAAATACACGGTTTTTTTCACAATCATATAAGAGAAACTTTATATTATTTAATAAAAATAACGAAAATCAATATAAAATCACAGTATATGGAGTAATTTTTATATAAACATTGATTAATACATGATTAACGGCTGTTTTTGGCTGTCCTAATTCATAAATTAAGACGTCCTGATTCTTAAATAGTGACAGACAGTGTTTTTAATCTCCATAATCTTCCTATAAATTCGACATCGGAATCAAAACCAATCACCTGGCCGGGATAACTTTTAAATCTTAAAAAATATGAAAAAGCTTATCTCAATATGTATAATAACAATTGTAATGATATCTCTTAATGCCTGCAGACAGGACAACGATGAGACTACCTTTGAAGAAACTGGAAAAAACACACAAAAAACTATCAAAACGGGCCAAACTACAGACAGAGACACCGCCCAGATCACTCCCGCAGATCCGCCTGTAAAAGACGGACAGCAGTGGAAAATAAAAAAATAATGATTAATCTGCGTTTTGCAGTGCGCAATGCAATAGAAACAGATGGATCATTAACGCCTTCGGGCAAAGTGTAATTAAACCAAACTAATTTCAAAATTTAACACCATGAAAAACATCATTTACTTATCAGCAGGAATTCTAGCAATTACTCTGATGTCATTTAGCAGCAACAAAAGCAACAATAATGAGATCATTGAAGTATTAGGTAAAACGGTACACGTAAAAAACACTCAGGCGGTAAAAGCTGCAGACCTTGCGTATCTGAGCCAGCATCTATTAGGATGGTCAGTTTGTGACTATCAGTCAATCAGTAACGAGTGCAAAACAAGATATAGTGATTTTCCTGATAACCCGACTATTTCAGCTAACATCAAGCTAATTATTGCAAAATATCAATAATTTTTATGACAGGGTACTGTAAAAGGTACCTTGTTATTTTACCCGGAAAACAATCCTTTTCATTTCAAAATTGATATTTCAAACAACTAACCATGAAATTCAGACTCTTCTGAACATCTCCAAAAACTAATAACCGTGAAAACTCAATTTAAACATTTTGATAATGAATAAGCCCGTAAAAATTATAGAAATAGTAGTTTTTACTGCTATACTATGTAAAGTCTTCCTCACAGCAATACTTACCACCATGTCTTCTTTCTGTGAGTTCTATGAATATAAGTATCCGGACCTCAGCGAACGCATCAACAATAACCCAATATACAGAAACACTCTTTTTACCTATGCCGGCTTTGATACCGGTTATGGTTTTTTTGCGCCTAATGTTTCAAGCAACTTCGTGATCGTCAGCCAAAACTCAAACAAATCTTATATTTCTGATGATCTGCTGAAAACCAATGAAGGCAAAATGAGATTCATGAATGCCAATGATATTTTTTTCAAAAATTTTAAAAAAGAGAAAAATACGGAGCATGAAAAAGATCAGATTGCAGTGAATAAGATTATCCTGAAACGCATCAATACTGTTTTTGAGGAAAAATATAATTCAAAATTCAAGACCTCAGTCTATCTCTATGAACATCCGAAACTGGAGGATATGGCAAGCCGAAAGGAACATTTAATAAAAATTGATGAAACACCATGAAAACTTTACATACTATTTTCTCAAAATCTTTTTCACCTGAATTTATTGTATTCTTTCGGATCTCTATCGGACTAATTGTATTGATTCATTTTTTATCATTTTGGAGCGATTTTGATCTTCTCTACACCAATCACAGCATCATACCTCTTGAATTGCACACCGCTTACAATACGTTTGATATTTTAACGATAGAAAAGATATTAGGATTTCTGAATGGATACTTCACTGAAAATCAATCAATACTACTATTCAAATCTACCTATGTGTTTTTATGCATTTTGATTATTTCAGGGTTTTTCAGCAGGCTCAGCGCCTTATTCCTTCTTATTCTGCAAATTTCTTTTATTAAATATGGCAGTCTCTTTTTTTATGGCGCCGATTTTTTCACAAGTATGTCTTTATTTTATATCATACTTTTCCCTTCAAGTTCTTTTTTTTCTCTCCAGCAGAGATTATTTCCGAAATTATCCCGAAACCTACAGTCTTTAACTTTATGCAAAAGGCTTATTCAGATTCACGTATGTATCGCTTATTTTTTCTCCGGACTTGATAAGATACTGGGATTTAACTGGTGGAACGGAGAATCGATCTGGAAGGCGATCCACCTGCCCAATTTATATAAATTTGTCTCATTAGGCGATTATGTACAAAATCCGGTTTTTTATATCATTTTTGGATGGGGAACAATTATTATTGAGCTTTTTTACCCTTTATTTATTAATCTGAATAAAACGAGAAAATACTGGCTGATCCTCACAATATCAATGCATGTTGGAATCATCATATTTTTCAATCTCTTTTTCTTCTCAGCCATCATGATTGTCTGGAATCTTACTTCATACTATTTTAATTATTATAATGAAACTAAAACACTTGCTGCTCACAGCCCTACTGTCAGCGGTATTTAACAGCTTTCTTGCCGCCCAGTCGTATAAAATCATCTATGAGATGAAATGGAAACCCACGCAAAACACCACTCAATATAACACCGAGCTTTGCGCCTTAATTACGGGTAACGGACAGGCATCTTTTTTTGAATCGTATGAAAATTTCAGACAGGATTCTCTAAAAACCAGAATCATCACTGAATATGCTAAAAACGACTCAAAAGGTTCGTTACGTATTCCTTCGAGCACCAAAACATCACTGTTCAGGCCGCTGATTATCAAAAATATCGTGGATAAAAAGATCACTGTGGAAGAAAGACTGTATATCAAAACATTTGTAACAGAATACCCCAACTGTCCTATCCATTGGAAAATACAGCCGGGAAATTCGGAACAGATTTTCGGGTATAAAGCCGAAAAAGCAGTCTGCGAATTTGGAGGAAGAACATGGACCGCATGGTTTACTCCTGATATTCCGATTATGGATGGTCCTTATAAATTTTATGGTTTACCCGGTCTTATTCTAACAGTACAGGATGCTAAGGGAGACTATATTTTTGAAATCAAAGGAGTTACGAAAGAAGAAAATGATATTGGAAAAAGGAATTTCGGTTCTCAGCAATCCGTTAAACTATCCCCTAAACAGTGGACCTCTTTCTGGGAAGGGTATAAAAAACTGCCCTCCTCTATTCTTGAGAACCTCAACAGTTCCCAGACCACGTATGTCATCAATGGCAAAAATACTGACAGCCGCGAGGTAAAGGAAGAATACAATAAAAAAGAATGGAACGCTATGAAAGCTTTTGAAAATCCCATTGAATTATCCCAACCTTGTAACTGATCCAATATATGATTATTTTTTATGACAACTGGTGCCCGAAATGCAGCCGATTTATTAAACTGGTAAAGAAACTTGACTGGCTCTCGCTGATACAGGAAAAACCATTGAGAGATTTTCTTTTGTCGCCGTATTTTCCTAAGCTGGACCGGAAACTCGCTCTCCAGCAAATGGCTTCCTACAACGGAAGCTGGCATTATGGCTTCCAGTCTATTTATCTTATCTTGATAAGCCTTCCTGTGTGCTGGCTGTTTATCCCGGTTTTATACCTTCTGAAAGTTTCAGGATTAGGACAGTTTCTTTATATACATATGGCAGTAAAAAGAAAGATTATTCCTTTCCACTGTGATGATAAAAGTTGTGAAGTCCTGTTCTAGTCTATTTAAACACTACATCCGAAAATAGCAGAGTCGTCATTATTGTTACAAATATGGCGATGACCACCAGTACCATCTGAAGCATATAATAAGTTTTTGCTTTATCTTCTTCTTTTACTTCAAAGGAAAACTTCATCGCATCCGGTTTCCGGATGCACATCCATATAAACATCAGGATAATCAGGTTGAGAACAACTGGTAAAAAAAGAAATTTTTTACTTCCGGATCCATCCGCATTGTTTCCATAGCCATGAATGGGTATAATGTCAGGAATAGAGCTGTACGTATTCATAAGATATCCTGAATAACAGATAATGATAACGAATGGAATGCAGAATAGGAGTTTTATATTTTTAGGAATCATCTTAGTTTATTTTCTGTTTTCTTCAGGTAATTTTCTACCTTTTTCTGATCAGGAAGGGTGGTAATTTCTTTTGTGAGTGCTTTTTCAAATTCAGGTTTTGCTTTCTGATATTCTTTTCTGTTAAAATAATACCTTCCAGCCTGTTCATAAACCAGCCAAAGATCGGGATTTAAAGATTGATATTGCCGGATAAAATCATCTGTCAGAGATTCTTTTTTATGATCAATTGCTTCCTCTATTGTTGGGCTCAGCTTTTTATAAGCTTCATAATTTTTAAAATCATCAGAATTCACAAAAGGATCTTTAGGAATATTGAGTGCTGAAACGGCAAATTCCCCATTTTTCAGTCTGCTATCCGAAAAAATGGTATTCAGATCGTAGCATACAAATTCTCCCAGCTGATAGGGATTTGAAGAAACCCAGACCAATCTTTTCTCAGGTGAAAATATAACGGCATGATGGGCTAAAAGCTGATTGATCGCTTTTTCATTCCCATAGCCTATTTTTTCATCTTTCAATCCTGATTGATCTCTTAATAGGGCAGCCATCTTTTCAGGCGTAAGTTTTTTCTTTTCCTTTACAAGCTCCTGAAGTTTTTCATACCGGTATTCCGAATGGCTTTCAAGAATATGTTTCTGATTTCTCTTATCGTCTTTATAGGCTTCTGACTGAAAATGATTGGTGCAAAATATCTTACTGGTATTCTGAACTTTATAAACACCGAAATTATTAGGTGAAACTTCTATAATAACAGCCGTTCTATCATGCGCACTTCCCACTAAAATAGATTCTGAAACGAAGACTTTTCTTTTTTTAGCAATGGCAATCGCTTCGTCTATATTTTTGGCATACTGTAAGATTTCTCTTGTTACTAATGAAATAGGTGTTTTTGCCGTTAAGGGAATCTTAGATTTTCCAGCATTGATCGTCACGGTAATTCCTTCTTTGTTCATCCCGGAAACCACTCCGATCATTCCCGGCCAGCTTACAGACAGATAAGGAATACCCTGCTCCGGTTCTACCAGTTCCACCAGTTTGTTTTTTGCAAAATCATCGCCGACATAGAAATCAAAATTCCTTCCGATCAAAAGGGCTCCATCTTCTGTGTTTTCATTCCAGACAGCTAAAGAACTGCATCCCACCACTGCCAGATCCTGCATAGCATGTCCGATATCGTGGGCACCGTGCAGATAAAGGCTTCTCAGGTATTTTGGGGCAATAAAGTCATATCGGTCTGATGAATACTGAGACATTCCGTACAATTCTGCCTGATAGTCTTCCCGTATATTGAGGTACATTTTGCGGTTGTACCATTTCAGAAAACCTCTCAGCAGTTTTTGTTTAAATTTTGAAGGAACAAAACTTTCTACTTTGGAAAAGAAAATCTCTTCCTGCTGCTGCATCAGTTTTTGCGTCAGCGCTCCGTTATTATATCCCAGCTGTAAGGGGTTTCCTTTGATATAAAGCTCCCACAGCTGTTGCTTATTTTTAGTTAAATAATTTTGATTATAGCTAAAAGTGGAATCATTGATCTTATGAACTGTTGGAACCTCCAGTGTATATTGCTTTACTTCAGGAATGTGTTGTATTGATTTTCTAACCCCGCAAGAGGTGAGATTGAGGATGAAAACAATAAAAAAAAGGCACATTTTTATATCATTCCGAATACAGAAGACCTCTAAACCTGCTAATTTAGATTCTTCGCTACCGTTTGCTCCGTTCTGAATGACAGCATGCCACCTGTTATTTTTTTTCACTCTTACTGGTATTAATCATTTGTGTTAAGCGTTCATCGATATGTTCCTTTCCCAGAATTTCTGCACAGGTATTGAATGCCCCGATGGTAACCCCTAAAATTCCATGCATATTGACCGACTGCCCGGTGAGGTACAGGTTATCAATTTTAGTGCGGGGGGAAACCATAGTTTTCAGCGGGTTTTCAGAACTTTTCATGTAACCGTACATATTTCCGTTAAAACCGCCTATATAGTCACGGTATGACAGCGGAGAAGAAGTATAGACCTTATGGATGGACCGTTTTAAATCCGGAACTTTCTTTTCTAAGGCATTGATCATTTTTTCTGCCTTTTCAAGTTTGAACTTTTCGTATGCTGCTCCTCTTTCGTGTTCGTCTGCAATAGTATTGATCGTTTTCTCCCAGGTTTTTACCTCATCAAAATCCATATAGGAGATCGCTGTAAGGCTTTCTGCAAATTCCGGATGATGGTTGGAAGGGGTTGAGGAAAGCATATAGGTTTCAGGCCATTTGTCTTTGGTATATTTAAAAGCATTCCAGACCATTTCTTCTGAGGAATAATGGTACCGGTTATAATTAAAGTTGCGTACCGACTGAGATTTCAGAACAAGATAAATACTAAAGCATGATGATACTGGTTCCCAGCTTAAGACTCTGTTGAGAAAAGATTTTTTCAGGCGGTCATTACCGATCAGCTGTATGGTATTGCGAATCTCTATATTTGAAATAAACCTTTTGGCGGCATATTCTTTACCTGACTTGGTTTTTACAGCAGTTAATAGCTGATTTTCATTAAAGATCATTTCGGAAACTTCAGCGTGCTTGTATACTTCGGCTCCGTATTGTCTTAATTTTCTGATCAATAGCTTTGAAATCTGGCTTCCTCCTTTCGTACATTTATAAGCACTCTGGATATATGAATTCACCGTCAGTGCATGTACATAAAAGGGAATATTTTCAGAATCTCCGCCGTACAGAAAATTAGAACCTAACAGAACAGACTGCAGTTTTTTGTTCTGGGTAACCGATTCAATGAATCTTTTGGTATTGAGATGCAGGATTTCCTCATTATACAGATCTTTTCCTACGACATGATATCTTGGAAACTGCCCGCAAACATATTGTATCTCTTTGCAATAGCTTTCTAGGTTTTCTTTTTCATCCGGAAAATAAGCTGTAAGCTGTTCTACAAAATTATCATATCCCTGGGCATGAGGATATTCAATCTCATCATCTCCGAATGTAATCCGGTCATAGCCGTCTACATCCATTTTCTGGAGTTTAAGATCATCCATAATTTCGAGATAGGAGAAGAACTGATGGAGGTTTTGGCCTTTTGAAAGTCCTCCCAAGTAGTGAACACCCGTATCAAAAATCAGTTTATCGCGTGAAAAAGTCTGCAGATTTCCTCCATACTGATTGTTTTTCTCCAATACGCAAACCTTCAAGCCTTCTTTAGCCAAAATAAGAGCCGAAACAAGGCCCCCCAAACCGCTTCCGATTACAAGTATGTCGTATGCTTTTTTCAAAGGAGAAAAATGTGTTTTTATGTAAGGATAAGATATCGTTTCAGCCCTAAGGTTTTAACTTGATTTACAATACGTAATGTCTTTATCTTAACATTGAATACTGCAAAACATCCTAATTTTACACTGTTTTTAATGGTTTGAGTTTTGTTATTTGTTTTCTGGGATAAAATTAGAAAAATTAATCAATATCATCCCAAAAATCAAAGTAATTGAACCATTGAAGGGGATATTTTTTAATCATAGATTCAAGGTTTTGCACATAAGAGTTTAAAAGTCCCTGTGAATCGCGGTTTTTTATGTTTTGTGCAACGCGGGCATACAGGTGGTAATGAAGGTTTTTTTCTTTCATTACGTATACATACACAACAGGAACTCCTAATCTGGAAGCAATCAGGAATGGACCGGCCGGAAATTTGGCGCTTTTTCCTAATAAATCTGCTTCGAGGTATTTTGAACCTTCAAAATAGCGGTCACCGGTAAAGCAGATAAGCTCATTCTTTGATAATGCCGCATTAATCTCGAAAATATGGGACATATCCTCTTTCACATAGATGAATTTGATATTGCTTTTTTTAACCGCCACACTTTCCAGATATTCCTTAATGACCGTAACTTCCTGATCGGTGGTCACCAGATTGATCTGACAGTCAAAATCTATATCTGCAAAAAAGTGTTCTGCAATTTCGAAATTACCGATATGGGCACTGATCAGCACGCCTCCTTTTTTCTCCTGTAAAAGATTTTTGAGGTTTTCAACGCCATCAAATTCATAGGTGAATCTGTCTCTTAAGCCTGTGGAAATGGCAGTTTTGTCAATCAGTACTTTCCCGAAAGTAAAATAGCTTTTAAATATTGCTGTTTTTGTCTTCCAAAAGCTGTATCCCAATCTTTTTGAAAAATAATAAGAAATATAACGGTTGCTTTTTTTAAGAAATAAAAAGTAGTAGGCAGCAACGAAGTAAAGCACTCCATATGAACTCCGGATCCCGGCATTTCTAATACACCAAACGAATATTTTATATCCTGTTATGGTTCCTTTAGATTTACCTTTCCATTTGTTCATAAGTACAGTTTACCAATTTATCAGTGTACCAGTGTTATAATACTTCGGTTGAAATAGTTATGACACTGGTACATTGTTTTATTGTTACATTATTAAAAAAATAAAGTTTCAATCAATAATTACGCGTTTTTTTCAATAATTTTATTTTCGATCGTCGTATAGAAATCGTCAAACGTGATCATTTTTTTAAAGTCTGCTTCGCCTAATTTCACTCCGAAATTAGATTCAATAATCACCACCATATCAATATAGTCCAGGCTGTCTAAGCCCAGCGTTGTTTTAAGGTTGGCATCATTGCTGATTTCGTCGCTGTCAACTTCAAATTCATTGACCAAAAAATCATTAACGATCGCAACAATTTTTTCCCTTTCCATGTTTTTAATCAAATTTTTTAACAATTAATGCGGAATTGGTACCCCCAAACCCGAAAGAATTCGACAAAAATACATCAATTTTTTGATTTTTCGTTTTTGAGACCAAATTTATCTTTTTCGCCTCATCATCAGGGTTTTCCAGGTTGATATTTGGGGCAACGAAGTTATTCTGCATCATCAGAATAGAGTAAATTACTTCACTCGCCCCTGCCATCCAGCATTCATGACCCGTCATTGATTTTGTAGAACTTACCGGAACGTCTCCTCCGAAGATCTCATAAATAGCCTTGGCTTCATTGGCATCTCCTAATGGTGTAGAGGTAGCGTGGGCATTAATATAATCAATATCCTTCGCTGTTAACCCGGACTGTTTTAGTGCGCGGTCCATGGCTAAAGCGGGGCCGTCTACGTTCGGGGTAGAAATATGTCCTCCATTGGAAGAGAATCCATAGCCTACGATTTCTGCAAGGATAGGCACGCCTCTTCTTTGTGCAGATTCTAGGCTTTCCACCACCAAACTGGCGGCTCCTCCGCTAGGGATAAGTCCGTCTCTGTCAGCATCAAAAGGTCTTGATGCTTTGGCAGGTTCATCTTCTCTTACTGAAAAAACACCCAGCCCGTCAAAGCTGGCCATAGAATATTTATTGGTTTCCTGAGCTCCGCCACAAATGATCATTTCCTGAAAACCATTTTTAATCATCATGTAAGCCAATCCCAACGAATGAGATCCGCTTGCACAGGCCGCACTGATGGTAAGATTGATCCCTCTTAGTTTAAAAATTGTTGAAAGGTTCATGGTAACGGTGGAGTTCATCGATTTAAAAATCGCTCCCGAGCCCATTAAAGTGGTGTCTTTTTTTTCTCTTGCAATGTCTATGGATTCTACGACCGCTTTAGAAACGCTGTCATTTCCATATAAGATTCCGACTTCGTACTGATCTAAAAAGTCCTGATCGATTTTCGCCTGCGCCAACGCATCCAGAGTTGCCAGATAAGCATATTCGCTTTCTTCACCCATGCTTACACGCTGTCTTCTGTTGAGATAGTTCTTCAGGTCCGGCTTGGGAACTACGCCCGTTAATCCTGATCTGAATCCAAATTCTTTTCTCTCCTGATCTAAAACGATACCGGATTTTCCTTGATATAGGGATTCCTTGACCTCTTCTAAAGAGATCCCGATGCAAGAATAAATTCCCATTCCGGTAATTACAACCCTATTTTCCATGTCTTTATATTTAAAATACCCCTATTAATGTATCAGTGTATCAGTTTAACAATGTAACAATAGTAATGAAGTCAAAGCCACATTGGTAAACTGGTACATTGGTATATTGTTACATTATTTACGAGTAAATTCCTCCGTTAATATTAATTACTTCTCCTGTAATATAGGAAGCTTTTCTGGATGCTAAGAATGCAACCAGATCTGCCACTTCTTCAGCTTCTCCAAACCTGTTGACAGGAATCATCGCCTTTAATTCATCTTCATTAAAATCCTGTGTCATATCCGTCTTGATAAATCCGGGTGCTACTGCATTCACCGTGATATTCCTTTTAGCAATCTCCTGAGCCAGAGATTTTGTAGCGGCAACCAAAGCACCTTTTGCAGCAGAATAATTAGTCTGCCCGGCTGTTCCTTTCACCCCGGAAACTGATACCATATTAATGATTCGTCCGTATTTGTTCCGTAATAATTTTTGAATAAAGAAATTCGTCACATTGAAAAAACCATTTAAACTTGTGTTAATCACGCTGTTCCAGTCTTCTCTCTGCATCCACATAAACAGGCCGTCTCTTGTTATTCCTGCATTATTTACGATCACTTCTACCACAGCATCAGGGTTTCTCTCCTGCCACTGTTCCAAAACACTTTGCGTTTCTTCTGCATTTCCAACATCAAATTTAAGGATTTCTCCTGTGGCACCAAGTTCTTGAACTTTGGCTAATGTTTCTTTTGCCGCTTCTTCATTGGATGCAAAATTAATCAGCAGGTGATAATTTTTTTCTTCTGCGAGCTTGATACAGATTGCTCTTCCGATTCCTCTGGAGCCTCCTGTTATTATTGCACATTTCATGTCGTAGTGTTAGTTTTTTTAATTTTGAAAAAGTTCTGCATTACAGAACCTTTTATTTCCCAATATGTTTCCGGGTGTATCAATATAGTCAATCCTGGCTTTTTCTTTAACTAATGCCAATTTATTTTTCTTATGCTTTTATTGCTTTAAGATACTGCTTTACTTTTTCTAAATATGGATACATCACCATATCATCTGAAAAAGCCGGAATTATCTTTCTGATTTCATCATACAATTCTTTTGTAGATGAAGATATTTTATCCTGAAAATCCAGATATTCAATAGCCTGCACAATGGTAATAGCTTCAATCGCCAATACTTCGAATGCATTTTCAATTACCTTTCTGCAAATTACTGCAGCGTTGGTCCCCATGCTTACAATATCCTGATTATCATTATTATTAGGAATACTGTGAACATACATTGAGTTGGACAGCATCTGGCTTTCGGCCGTTGTAGAAGTTGCCGTAAACTGAACTCCCTGCATCCCGAAATTGAATCCTAGTTTACCCAAATTTACAAATGGAGGCAGAATTTCGTTGATTTTTGAATTCAGAAGATAGTTCAGCTGTCTTTCAGCTAACATGGTAAGTTTGGTCACTACAATTTTCAGCTTATCCATTTCCAATGAAATATAATCACCATGGAAGTTCCCACCGTGGTAAACATGCTGACCTTCAACATCAATGATCGGATTATCATTGGCTGAATTGATCTCATTTTCTAAAACATTCTCTGTATATTCCAGCGTATCTAAAACAGGTCCTAAGATCTGTGGAACGCATCGTAATGAATAATACTCCTGCACTTTTTCCTTAAATACTTTTTCCTGTTCTTCAAAGTGAGTGTACAGGTGATCTGCTCTCTTTCTGATCAGTTTGCTATCTGACAGATGAGCACGCATTCTTTCTGCAACTTTCTGCTGACCGTAATGCTTTTTGGTTCCGTTCAGTGTTTCTGATAAGTGATCATCATAAGCCTGAACGATTTCATTGATTGCACAAGAAAGTTTGATTGAAATATCGGTCAACTGATTGGCTTTGTAAGCATTCACAATACCAATTCCGGACATTACCGATGTTCCGTTCATTAAAGCAAGCCCTTCACGGATCTCTACTTGTATGGGACTTAATCCCTCAATTTCAAAAACGTCTATGGTTAATTTACGTTCTCCTTTATAGAAAACTTCTCCTTCACCAATCAGTACTAATGCCAAATGGGCAAGCTGTACAAGATCTCCGCTTGCACCTACTCCGCCGTGTTCAAAAATAAGCGGTGTAATATCTCTGTTAATCAATTCCCTAAGGAGATCAATGACAGAATGATGTACTCCGGAATTTCCTAGAGATAGGGTATTTAATCTCGCCAGCATACAGGCTTTAACTTCCTGAGCAGGCAGAGGATTTCCGATGCCGGAAGAATGGCTTCTTATAAGATTATACTGAAGCTGAAGAGTATCTTCGTCACTGATTTTAAACTGAGCCATTGGCCCAAAACCAGTATTTACCCCATATATTACTTTATTCTTTGAAAATTCTTTTAAAAATTGGAAACTGGCATCCACTCTATGTATCAGTGTATCATCCAGTTCTATTTTTTCGTTCTCAATGATGATTTTTTGAAAATCCTTCAGTTCTAAAAAGTTATTTATTTTCATCAATTAAAAGTAATAGTTGCTAATTTTGTAAAATATTAATTATTTGTCACTAATTTTGCGGCAAAGATAGAAGTTATTATTAAAATAAAAAATCAAGATGAGCAAAGAATTTGTTGATGTTCTCGTAATCGGAGCTGGGCCTTCCGGATGCGTATCTTCTTCATACTTAAAGAAGAACAATATCAACGTGAAGGTTGTTGAAAAAACAAAATTCCCAAGATTGGTTGTCGGCGAAAGTTTAATCCCCAGAGTAATGGATCATTTTGAGGAAGCCGGTCTTTTTCCTGCTCTTGATGCCATGGGTTTTGAAAAAAAACTGGGCGCCCGCTTTTTAAGAGGTAATGAAGTTTGCCTTTTTGATTTTAGTGATAAATTCGGCGAAGGCTGGGATTGGACCTGGCAGGTTCCGAGAGCTGATTTTGATAATGCTCTTGCACAGGAAGTGATGAATAAAGGTGTTGACCTTGAGTTTGAAACTGAGGTCGTTGGGATTACATTCAACGGAACAGATTCTATCACCACGGTAAAAAATAAAAATGGTGAAATGAAGGAAATTCATTCCAAATTTGTCATTGATTCAAGCGGTTACGGAAGAGTGCTCCCCCGTCTTCTCGATCTTGAAAAACCCTCAAAACTTTCTCCCCATTCTGCTATTTTTGCCCATGTAGAAGATCTTAACAGAGAGGAAGGAGTTGAAGGAACATTGATTTCTTTTGATATTATTGAAACTGAAGTATGGCTTTGGGTGATTCCTTTTTCTAATGGAAATACAAGTGTAGGAATTGTTGGCCCGACTGATTATATTGAAAAACTATCGGCAAACGGAGATCCGGCTGAGGCACTTAAAAAGGCAATTTCCCTTTCTGATTATTATGTGAAGCGTTTTGGAGAACTGGATTTCCTTTTTGAACCCAGACATTTAAAAGACTATTCATGTTCTGTTAAAAAACTATTCGGTGACGGATTTGCGTTAACCGGGAATGCTTCAGAATTCCTTGATCCTGTTTTCTCATCAGGAATGGCATTTGCCACAGAATCAGGAATGCTTGCCGCAAAACTGGCTATAAGACAGCTAAACGGGGAAATTGTAAACTGGCAAAAAGAATATACCGACTATATACTATATGGTGTAGATGTTTTCACCACTTACGTAAAGGAATGGTATACCGGAAATCTTCAGGAATTATTCTTCCACAGGCCTGAAAATGAAGATATAAAAAGAAAAATATGTGCTGTCTTAGCAGGATATGTATGGAATAAGGACAATCCTTTTGTAAAAAAACATGATACAACAATTAAAAACCTTGCGAACCTGATTAAACTCGAAAGAGAGCAAAAGCAAGAACAACCATAAAAAAACCGGACTGAATTTCAGGCTGGTTTTGTATATCTATTATTATTTCATGGCAGTTTATCTTAAATCAACAAAAGTGATGGGCTTTCTGCTGTTTGGATTAAATACGGTCTTAGACAAAACCGCAAAATCTATTACTTCAATTTTTGGACTTACCCTTAATTTTGCACGGAAATGGTCTCTTATTTCATTGACAAAATTTTCATGCTCTTCTTCGGTACTTACTTTAATGATAATCTCATCCAATCCTAAATCATTAGACTGAATAACAATCTGATAACAGGAAATGGTGTTGAAATCATTCAGAATATCCGTCATTGCAGGAGGGTAAAGCGTTGTTCCTTTGTATTTTATCATCTGCTGTTTTCTTCCTACCACAGGCCCCAGACGCATCGTTGTTCTGCCACACTGACAAGGTTCGTAATGTGCTTTTACCATATCACCGGTTTTAAACCTCAACAAGGGAATTGCTTCAACGCCTAGTGTAGTAATCGTGAGTTCTCCACTTTCTCCTTCTTTTACCGGATTCTCGTTATCATCAAGAATTTCAGTGATGATTAATTCAGGATGATGATGACCTCCCATCTGAAATTCACATTCGGTAAAAGCTGTGCTCATCTCTGTGGAGGCGTAGGTTGAGAATAATTTAACATTCCACTTTTCTTTGATTCTCTGGGAAAGAATATTATCTGTAAAATCCTGATTTTTGATGCTTTCCCCAATACAAACCGCCCCATACACACTTGAATTTTTATAATCTACTCCATGTTTTTCAGCGTAATCGATCATTTTCAGCAGAAAAGAAGGTACGGTGATCAGATATTTCGGTCGGTATCTGAAAATAGAATCCCATTGCAATTCAGGAATTCCCGGACCCATTCGTACTACACTGGCTCCCATTTTCCTCAAACCCAGAAAATATGCCAATCCTGCCATAAATCGTTTATCAATAGTGGTCACCATTTGTACTACATCACCTTTTTGAATTCCCGCACAGGCAAAAGAGACCGCTTCATTGTAGGCTAATCTTTCCAGGTCACTGTCTGACAACCCAAATGTTACCGGATCTCCCAATGTTCCTGAAGTCGTACTATAATCAACAATTTTATCCTGTGCAATACAGAAAAAATCGTGATTATGCTCCTGAAGGTCATTTTTTGTGGTGGTAGGAATTTTCTGCAGATCCTCTAACGACTGAATATCATGAATGTTGATATGATGTTCTTTGAATAAGTTCTGGTAGAATAGCGAATTGTTTTGAAGATATACCAAAAGCTCCCGAAGTTTTTCCTCCTGAATTATTTTGATTTGCTGAACGTCTGACCGCTCTATTAATGGATAGAATTCCAATGATTGTAATTTTTAGAAGACAAATTTATTAAAACTTAAATATTGTATGGGAGTATTCATGTAAAATATAATTAAATATTGTAAAATCTATGCAAGGAGAAATTGCGATCTTTATAACCACAGATCGCACAAATTTCCAAAATGTTTGCGTTTACATAGCTTGGTAAATAGAATTTATACAATCTGAAAATCCGCTATGAATCCCTAAAACTGCAGTAATTTACATTAAAACAAAGACTCATTTCTCATCAACAATTCACCAAATAAACCTACCAGCATTTATATTTCTGAAATTGAAGTTTTTAATAGATGATATCAAAATAAAACATATATTATAAACCGACAAAAAATCACTAAATTTGCAGACTTAATTAATCAACGATATTGAGATACTACAATGAGCCAATTTAAAGAATATAAAAACCTCAACCTTATTGATATAGCCGAGAACGTATCGGAATTTTGGAAACAAAATGAAACTTTCAATAAAAGTGTTGAAATTCGTGAGGGTCAACCCGAGTTTGTATTTTATGAAGGTCCGCCTTCCGCAAACGGTATGCCTGGAATTCACCACGTAATGGCAAGAGCGTTAAAAGATATTTTCTGCCGTTACCAAACCCAGAACGGGAAACAGGTTTTCCGTAAAGCGGGATGGGACACTCATGGGCTTCCTGTGGAGCTGGGTGTTGAAAAGGAATTAGGAATCACTAAAGAAGATATTGGCAAAAAGATTTCTATTGAAGATTATAATAAAGCATGTCGTGAAGCGGTAATGCGTTATACCGACGTGTGGAATGAACTTACTGAAAAAATAGGATATTGGGTAGATCTTGAAGATCCTTATATCACCTATAAGTCAAAATACATGGAGACTGTTTGGTGGCTGCTTAAGCAGTTATACAGCAAAGAATTGTTGTATAAAGGCTATACAATCCAGCCTTATTCTCCAAAAGCAGGAACAGGACTTTCTTCTCACGAACTGAATCAGCCCGGAACGTACCGAGATGTTACAGACACCACCATCGTGGCTCAGTTTAAAGTAAAGAAAGAATCTTCTGATCTTTTCAATGATATAAATGGTGATGTGAATATCCTTGCCTGGACGACTACTCCATGGACATTGCCTTCCAATACTGCCCTGGCGGTGGGAAGAGATATCGAGTATGTAGTGGTTAAAACCTTTAATCAATATACATTTGAACCTGTAACCGTTGTGTTGGCAAGAGTCCTTTTAGAGAAGAACTTTGGGAAAAAATATGTTGCGGGAACAGAGGAAGATTTCGCAAACTATACTGCGGAAAGCAAAACCATTCCTTATCAGATCGTAAAAGAATTTACTGGAGCTCAATTAGCCGGAACTCAATACGAGCAGTTAATTTCATGGTTCTCACCTGACGAAACACCTGAAAAAGCTTTCAGAGTTATTTTAGGGGATTTTGTAACGACTGAGGACGGTACCGGTATCGTGCACATCGCGCCTACTTTTGGTGCCGATGATGCCAGAGTGGCAAAAGACGCAGGAATTCCACCGATGTTGGTGAAAGATGAAAATGACAACCTGGTTCCGTTAGTAGATCTTCAGGGGAGATTCCTTGCGGGGAAAAATGTTCCGGAAGTGTTTTCAGGAAAATATATCAAGAATGAATATTATGATGATGGTACTGCTCCTGAAAGGTCATGGGATGTGGAATTGGCCATCGTTTTAAAAACAGAAAATAAAGCCTTTAAGGTAGAAAAATATGTTCACAGCTATCCACATTGCTGGAGAACTGACAAACCGGTATTATATTATCCGTTAGATTCATGGTTTGTGAAAATGACGGCGGTAAAAGACCGTTTGGTTAATTTAAATAAAGAAATCAACTGGAAGCCAAAAGCAACCGGAGAAGGCCGTTTTGCCAACTGGCTGGAAAACGTTAATGACTGGAACTTATCCCGTTCCCGTTATTGGGGAATTCCATTGCCAATCTGGAGAACGGAAGATCTGAAAGAAGAAATCATCATAGGCTCTGTAGAAGAATTATACAATGAGATCGAAAAATCTGTTGAAAAAGGATTCATGCAGGAAAATCCTTTCAAAGATTTCGAAATCGGAAATATGTCTGAAGAAAACTATTCTTTAGTTGATCTGCATAAAAATGTAGTTGATAAAGTAGTATTGGTTTCAGCTTCCGGAAAAGCAATGAATCGTGAAAGCGACCTGATCGACGTTTGGTTCGATTCGGGTTCTATGCCATATGCCCAATTGCATTATCCTTTTGAAAATAAAGAATTAATCGATACCCGTAAAGCATTCCCTGCTGATTTTATTGCAGAAGGAGTTGATCAGACCCGTGGATGGTTCTATACCTTGCATGCGATCGGAACTGCTGTTTTTGATTCTGTAGCTTATAAAAACGTAATGAGTAATGGACTTGTTTTGGATAAAAACGGTCAGAAAATGTCAAAACGTTTAGGTAATGCAGTAGATCCATTTGAAACACTTGCGATGTACGGACCGGATGCCACCCGTTGGTATATGATCTCGAATGCCAATCCTTGGGAAAACCTGAAATTTGACAAGGAAGGAATCGATGAAGTAAGAAGAAAATTCTTTGGAACTCTTTATAATACGTATTCATTCTTTGCTTTATATGCGAATGTTGACGGATTCAATTATTCTGAAAAAGAAGTAGAAAACCGTCCTGAAATCGACCGTTGGGTGCTTTCTGAGCTGAATCTTTTAATAAAAGAAGTGAAGGCATTCTATGAGGATTATGAGCCGACAAGAGTGGCAAGAGCCATCAGTACGTTTGTGAATGACAACCTGAGTAACTGGTATGTAAGATTATGCAGAAGACGTTTCTGGAAAGGAGATTATTCGGAAGATAAAATATCTGCTTACCAGACTTTATATACCTGTCTGGAAACAGTTACTAAATTATCGGCACCTATTGCTCCGTTCTTTATGGATCAGCTGTATCAGGATCTTAATAAAGTAACAGGTAAAGAAAAAGGTGAATCTGTGCATTTAACGGATTTCCCTGTTGCAGATGAAAGCCTGATCGATCAGGATCTGGTTGAAAAAACGCATTTGGCACAAAGCATCACGAGTATGGTCTTCTCTCTAAGAAAGAAGGAGAATGTAAAAGTACGTCAGCCTTTACAAAAAGTATTGGTTCCGGTACTGGATGCGAAGGCCGAGGCACAGATTCTGGCGGTTGCAGAATTGATCAAGCAGGAGGTAAATGTTAAAGAATTACAGCTCATCAATGCTGAAGAAGCTTCTCACTTAATCATCAAGCAGATCAAGCCTAACTTTAAAACGCTGGGGCCTAAACTAGGAAAGGATATGAAAGTTGTAGGAGCTCAAATTGCTGATTTTTCAGCAGAACAGATTACTGCTTTAGAAAAAGAAGGAAAAATAGAGGTTCAGGGCTACGAAATTACAACTAATGATGTTGAAATTTCAACAAAAGACATTCCAGGCTGGACCGTAACTTCTGATGGAAAAACAACTGTGGCATTAGATTTGACGCTTACTGAAGAATTAAAATCTGAAGGAATTGCAAGAGAACTGATTAACAGGGTTCAAAACCTTAGAAAAGAGAAAGATTTTGAGCTTACAGACAGGATCAATATCTTTTTGGAAGAAAACTCACCATTCTTGGAAGATTTCAAGAAAAATGAAGAATATATTTCATCCGAGGTCTTGTCAAATAAAATAGAAATTGTATCTTCACTTCCAAATTTTACCGAAATCGAAATAGATGAGGTTAATTTTAAGATAAATGTTGAAAAAAATTAATATATAGTTATTGGATTTTAAATTCCATTTCATAATTTTATTAAAAAAGAGAAAAAGAACATGTCAGACGAAAGAGTAAGATACAGTGATGCTGATTTACAAGAATTTAAAGCAATCATTAGAGAAAAAATAGATAAAGCTGAAAAAGATCTACAGCTAATCAGAGAAAGTTTCATCAACGACCAGAATAATGGAACAGATGATACTTCACCTACTTTCAAGGCTTTTGAGGAAGGAGCAGAAACACTGAGCAAGGAACAAAACTCTATCCTGGCAGGAAGACAGGAGAAGTTTGTGCGGGATCTGAAAAATGCTTTGATAAGAATAGAAAACAAAACATACGGAGTATGCAGAGTGACAGGGAAACTTATCCCTAAGGAAAGACTTCTGGCTGTTCCTCACGCTACACTTAGTATTGAAGCGAAAAATATGCAAAAATAAACCTTCAGGGTTTGTAAATAATTTTGGGTTTATATTGTATTTCATCAATACTTTATAAACCTAATTTTTAATATATATCCATGAGCGAATATTTGATTTTAGGTATTGTCCTTATTGTCGTTTTAGGGTTTTTCAACAGAGAATGGATCAAAACCAGATTCTTCTCTTCTCCACCTAAAAACTACACGATTGATGATCAGTTTAATTCAGATAAACGGGAAAGGGAAAAAGAAATCGACCATCTTTTAAGTAAAATGGGAAAAAACGGGATCAATGACCTGTCTGCAAAAGACAGACGAAGGCTTGATGAACTGTCTAAAAAGTAAAAATTTAAACTGAGAATATATGGAATCTATTATCGTCCACACTAAAAATGCAATGGAATTGAATGCTCTGAAAAGTGTTTTAAAAGACATGAATATTCAATTTGAAAAATTCCACACTAAAAACACATTCCATAATCAAAAGACGATCAAAAAAGTTATCGATAAAAAGAACGAGAAAATAGGAAAACCTTATAAACCAAAAGGACTGTAATGAAAAAGATTTTAGCTGTAACTTTTCTTATTCTATTAATTGATCAGGCTTCAAAAATATACGTTAAAACACATTTTAACCTTGACGACAGTATCTCCGTACTTCCGGGTTTTAAATTGACTTTTGTAGAAAATCCGGGGATGGCTTATGGATTTCATTTCGGCGGAGTTATCGGTAAATATTTCCTTGTTATCGTAAGGATATTTTTAATCGGTGGAATGATCTACCTCTTCAAAAAATGGCTGCAAAGGGGAGAATCTAATTATTTGTTAATTCCAATGGCGGTCATCTTTGCCGGAGCAATCGGTAATTTGATCGATGGAATGTTCTACGGGCTTATTTTTGACAGTGGAACGATGTATGATGCAAGTATCGACCGATGGATCGGCTATGGAGGCATCTCCAAAATGGTTCCTTTAGGACATGGCTACTCTACTTTTATGAAAGGCTGTGTGGTAGATATGCTTCACTTCCCTATTGTAGACTGGTATGTACCGGATAATATCCCATTGATCGGCGGGAAACATTTAGAGTTCTTTAAATACATTTTCAATGTTGCAGACTCAGCGATCACAATTGGAGCCGCTTTCTTGCTTATTTTCAGAAAAAAAGCATTCCCGAACGGCCTCGAATTTTAAAAGAAGTACCATTCGATGAAAAAAATAATAAAAAACATCTTCATATTTTTCCTGCTTCTTTTGGTTGCAGGAATTATTTTTATTGCCTGGGCCAATTACAGCATCAGGAAAGACAGCGCACCATTCGTCTCTTATAAAATAGCTGAAGTTCCGGAAACGAAAACAGCATTATTGCTGGGTACCGGAAAAACGTTGAGCAACGGCCTTCCTAATACGTACTTCTATAACCGGATTCAGGCAGCCATTGATTTATACAAAAGCGGTAAAATCAAATATATTATTGTAAGCGGCGACAACAGTACCAAAGACTACAACGAACCCGAAGATATGCAACTGGCTTTAATGCAGTACGGCATTCCAAAGGATCATATATTTATGGATCATGCTGGATTCAGAACCCTGGATTCGGTGATTCGGGCAAAGGATATTTTCGGACAGACTCAACTGGTAATTATCTCACAGAAATTCCACAACGAAAGAGCGGTCTTTTTAGCCCGAAAAAATGGAATGGAAGCCTTTGGATATAATGCCAATGATGTCAATAAATATGCGGGCTTTAAAACCAATATGCGTGAATATCTGGCGAAGGCAAAAGTATATTGGGATCTTTTGTTTGGGGTAGAGCCCAAATTCGGCGGGGAGAAGGTTTTAATTCCTTAATCTTTAGAGAGTGTATTTAAGATTCACGTGGATCATCCAGATTAACCAGGTGATAAAAATCGTTGATCGGCTAAAGCCAAATGAATGATGACTACCATGTAAAGCGAATTAAACCGCCCTATTGATTATTAACCAAGAAATGTTTTAATCTTTTAATCTTTTAATCTTTTAATCTTTTAACTCATTATTCCCCCAAACCCCTTAAATTTGCAATTCATTAATTTTTATAAATAATTTTAAAATGTCAAGAATTCTTACCGGCATTCAAGCCACCGGAACACCCCATCTTGGAAATTTACTTGGGGCCATCATTCCTGCTGTTGAACTATCTAAACAGGAAGGAAATGAATCGTTTTTATTCATCGCAAACCTGCATTCTCTTACCCAGATAAAAGATGCAAAGGAGCTTAAACAAAATACCTACGAGATCGCTGCGGCTTGGCTTGCTTGTGGACTAGATACCGAAAAAACATTCTTTTACAGACAAAGTGACATCCCTGAAACCTGTGAACTATCTTGGCATTTATCATGTTTTTTTCCTTATCAGAGATTAACGTTAGCTCATTCGTTTAAAGATAAAGCAGACCGGCTTCAGGATGTGAACGCGGGCTTATTTACCTATCCTATTTTAATGGCGGCTGATATATTATTGTATGATGCAGAGGTTGTACCGGTAGGAAAAGATCAGCTTCAGCATTTAGAAATTGCGCGTGATGTGGCATCAAGGTTTAATAACCAGATGGGCGAAGTGCTTGTACTTCCACAGGCTGAACTTCAGGAAAACACAAAATATGTCCCGGGAACAGACGGACACAAGATGTCTAAATCCAGAGGAAATATCATCAACATCTTCCTTTCTGACAAGGAACTGAAAAAGCAGGTGATGAGTATAGAAACAGATTCCAAATCATTGGAGGAACCTAAAGACCCTTCTACCGATAAAGTTTTTGCGATCTATGAACTGATTGCAACGCCTGAACAGACTGAGGAGTTAAGAGCTAAGTATCTTGCCGGAAACTTCGGCTACGGGCATGCAAAAATGGAACTTTTAAATCTTATCACGGAAAGATTTGTTAAGGAAAGAGAAATTTTTGCCTATTACATGACTCACCTTGACGAACTGGAAGCCAAACTTCAGGAAGGTGCTGTAAAGACAAGGGCAATTGCAACACAAACCATTACAAGAGTAAGAGAAAGTTTAGGAATTTAATCCTAACTTTTTGAAATTATAAAAAGCCATTCTCATCGAATGGCTTTTATTTTATATATTTTGCAATTCCCTTTTTTCCGGACCTGTCAACTTCATATCGTCGGCAAGCTTATCCTTAGAAGGTTTTAATGTCAAAAAATAAAGAATCAGAAGCGCTGAAAATATAAGAAAAATTAGATTAGCTTCTATCAGGTACAATACAATTCCAACCAGTGCCGGGCCCTCTACAAGAGCCAGTCTAACGATAACAGCCTGTTGAATTTTTGTTGTTTTATCTGCCAGAGAATCTTCTTCCTTTATTTTGTTAATAAAGAAAGTATATAATAAATTGCTCCCAAAAACTCCGGCAATCGATACTATTATCATGACGACCAGAAAAGGATTGGTTATGTCAAAATCTAAATTCTCACCTGGATTCATACTGTATATAATACCTCCCATCATGAGCATTCCCAAAAGTAATCCAAAGAAGACAACAGACATACTTTTAAATAATAAAGAAGGATTTGAAGGTATATTTTGATTTTTCATATTTTATAAATATTCTTTTAGCTGTAAAAGATGGGTAACTGCCTTCAGGTTTTCTTCCTGTCTGTTTTCATGATATACATCAAAGAAAATAACATCCATTCCAAAATTCCGGGCTCCTACAACGTCCGCAACCCAATCATCTCCTATCAGGATACTTTCTTCTTTCAATGCATTGGAAAGACCTAATGAATATTCAAAAATTTCAGGTTTAGGCTTTCTTACCCCAACAGAATCGGCGCTGGTAATCGTTTGAAAATAATGGGCAATTCCGGAAAGGATACATTTTCTTTCCGTTACTTCCTGAAACCCATTTGAAATGATGTGTAAAGTATACTTTTTAGATTTCAGATACTCCAATATATAGGCAGCCCCTTCTACCAGTTCATTATGATTAAGAATCTTATCTAAGAAATGTTCTTCAAAAAACATAGAAAGTTCTTCATCATCCACTCCAAAACGGTTGAAGGTATCATAAAAACGATGCTTTCTTAAATATTCTTTTCCAATAAGGCCATCCCGTATATCTTCCCAAAGCTTTTCGTTGATTTCATGATATACAGAATGAAATTCTTCAAAATCAATCCCATATTTCAAATTGATTTCCTGTTTATCAAAAAGGGTTTTGATGGTAAGATAGGCGTTCTTGCGGTGGTCCCAGAGCGTATTGTCCAGGTCAAAAAAAATGTGCTGAATTTTCATACAGCACAAAATTAATATTTTAATTTTTGGAAATCGGGAAATTTTTATTGTTAGCTTTAATTACTTCAAGGTTTTTCGAAAAATTAAGCAAAAAATCAATGGTCTGTTTTTTTGGTTTCAAAGTTTTCACTTTTAAAGAATCATTTTTTCTCATAGGCGTCTAAATGTTTTCTTTATAACGTGAATTTTTACTAATTATTATCTGGTAAGTATAATATTATTCTCATCCATAATTTTTCGTAAATTGATCAAAGCATATCTCACCCGTCCTAACGTCGTATTAATGCTCATATCCGTATGATCAGCAATTTCTTTAAAACTCAACCCGTCAAAAAATCTAAGCTTTATCACTTCCTGCTGATTCTGAGGCAAATACTGAAGCATTTTCAAAAGATCTTCCTGAATTTGATTGGTGACCAGCTGGTCCTCAATATTTTCTGAAGGTTCTCTTATCAGATCAAAAATAGAATAATCATCCGTTTCAAAAGTAGTTTCTGAAACTTTAACATTTTTCGATTTTAATCTAAAGTGGTCTATAATAAGATTGTAGGCAATTCTTTTAGCCCAAAGAATAAATTTGCCTTCTTCGTTGTACCGTCCTTCTTTCAGCATAACAATTATTTTCATAAACGTATCCTGAAAAACATCGTTGGCTAGGTCTTCATCATTAATTTTATAAAAAATGAATGTAAACAGTTCTTTCTGATGACGATGGATAAGGGCTGATAATGCATCCTCGTCTCCTTCCTGATAAAGGGAAATTAGTAAACTATCCGATTTTAATTTCATAACTCTTCTCAATATAAAATAGTTGTAGACAAACTTTCCTCCAGATATTTTATCTGGGCATAGCCGTAATTACAAAACAGTTTTTTAGAGTAAAGTCAAATCAATAGGCGGTACAATTTTACTGATGTAAATATAATAAAATTTTAATACCTGTTAACTAATTATTAAATTTTTACGATAAATATCTAAAAAATATCACTTAAACATGTCATGAATAAACACAGTAGGGATATTTAGTGTGAAATTAATATTCAAACCTTTCATTTCTTTTCCGTTAAGTCTCGCGTCTCCAATAGGGAAAGCGTACCCTCCCGTTAGGTCCAGCATTCCAAAAAGGCTTACCCCTATTTTAGGAGCTATGTATTTATTGGTGCCTTCCGCTCCCATCAGAAAATAATAAGAATGATAGAAGTCTACATCTTTTTGAAAATTAAGAAGAATATCCGCCTGAAGTTTCGGCATGATCGCAAACTTTGAATGGGTAGATCCCATAAGAGCAGACGCTCCCAGCCTGTAAATAACATCATCGTTTTTTAAGAAAAGTAATTTACCTCCCACTTCTCCAAAGCTCTGATTTTGGTACTCATATCCTACGGTGATCATTTTATGCATCGTGTACTGGGCTTTCGCACCTATGCTCAGAAAAAATATTGAAAAAACAACAATTGCAGACCTCAAATTCATCATCTTAAATTTATTTATAGTGTAAAATTAAAAAAAACTGCCTTATCTGGTGAAGATAAAGCAGTCTATTATTGTATTTAGAAAAAATTAAATACCAAAAGCGGTTTTAATCTCATCTACTTTGTCTAGTTTCTCCCAAGTAAAGAACTCAAGGTTTTTCAATGTAAGCTCTTTTTTATGGCCTTTATTAAAGGTTTTATCTGCAACAAAATGCTCTCTTCCCATATGTCCGTAAGAAGCAGTTTCCTGATAAATAGGATTTCTTAATTTCAGATTCTGTTCAATTGCATAGGGTCTTAAATCAAAAATCGAAGATACTTTTTTAGCAATTTCTCCATCGTGAAGATCTACTTTTGCCGTTCCATACGTATTGATGTACAATCCACAAGGTTCAGCAACACCGATTGCATAAGAAACCTGCACCAAAACTTCATCAGCAACTCCTGCAGCCACTAAATTCTTAGCGATGTGTCTTGTTGCATAGGCCGCACTTCTGTCAACCTTGGAAGGATCTTTCCCGGAAAAAGCACCACCACCGTGAGCTCCTTTTCCGCCATACGTATCAACGATGATTTTTCTACCTGTAAGACCGGTATCTCCGTGAGGACCTCCGATTACAAATTTTCCGGTAGGATTGATATGGTATTTAATCTGATCGTTGAATAATGCTTTGATCTCCTCAGTCTGCTGTGCTGCTACTCTTGGAATCAGTATATTTTTGATATCCTGACGGATTTTGTCAAGCATTTCTTCTTCTGTTCCAAAATCGTCATGCTGGGTAGAAACTACGATTGAATCAATTCTTACCGGCTTGTGGTCATCAGAATATTCAATAGTAACCTGGCTTTTTGCATCGGGACGAAGGTAAGTGATTTCTTTATTCTCTCTTCTGATGGCAGAAAGTTCTTTAAGAATCGTATGAGCCAAATCTAATGCAAGAGGCATATAATTAGCCGTTTCGTTCGTGGCATACCCAAACATCATCCCCTGATCTCCGGCACCCTGAGCGTTTGCTTTTCCTTCAAAGGTTTCATCTGTAACTATTCTGTCAACACCCTGATTGATATCAGGTGATTGTTCATGGATCGCAGAAATTACCCCGCAAGAATCTCCATTGAACATATATTCTCCTTTTGTATATCCAATTCCGTTGATTACTTCTCTGGCAATCGTCTGAACATCAAGATAAGCGTCAGATTTTACTTCTCCTGCAAGAACTACCTGTCCTGTCGTGACAAGCGTTTCACAAGCTACTTTTGAATTTTTATCATAAGCCAAAAAATGGTCGATTAACGCATCGGAAATCTGATCGGCGATTTTATCTGGATGCCCTTCTGAAACGGATTCAGATGTAAATAAATAAGACATATTATTCTTTTATTTTTTAGATTAAAAATAGACGAAGAAAAGAAAAGTAGATACCCAGAAAGCTGAAAAAGAATTACTGTTTTAGCTTTTTTTATAGAGGTTGCAATCAGGTCAAATTTTTCCTCGTCCGTAAACATGCGCAAATTTAAGTACTATTTTTTTAATACTCAAACCTTTTGTTTACTAATTATAATTTTCTTTAAATTATTGATCTGTCTTACGTTAAGAAAAAGAAATTATTGTGGCTTAATACTTACGAATTCTTTTGGGCTTTCATTATAATTAAGCTTTTTGCTTAATGAAGCAGTAATAGAATGTGCCAATTCATCAATAATTTTTTGCTTGAAGGTAGGCTTGTAATAAATAATGCTGATCTCTCTGTAAGGGAAAGGCTTTTTAAATCTGAACACATTAGTCTTCTGTTCTTCAGAAAGCTGACTTAGGGCAAGTTCCGGCAAAATACTTATTCCACCCACTTTATCTACCATATGCACCAACGTCTGGATGTTGGAAGCCAGGAAATCCAGGTTTTTAGGCTTCAGCGTATTTTCTTTTAAATGACAGATATTTTCAAATTGATTTCTCAGACAGTTTCCTTCTTCCAGAAGCCACACTTTTTCAACGTTTAGGTCTTCAGGAATGATGTAGGAATTTTTCTTGTTTGCTTCTGTATTAGAGCTGTAGATCATCAGTTCTTCATTAAATAAGAAATCCTGATAAAACTCGTCTGCTGTATCATAAGGAGTGGAAATAATTCCCGCATCCAGTTCTCCGGCCTTTAAAGCTTTGATAATATTATCAGTAGTCATTTCTTTGACATTCATCTGGATTTTTGGATTGTCTTCCAGAAACTTGAAGATTTCAGTCGGCAGAATGAAAGAAGATACCGTAGGAATGATCCCGAGGTTAATTGTTCCTCCTAAAATATTGTTTAAAAGATTAGCTTTATTTTTAAGCTCATTGACAGATTCTATAATAACCTTTGCCTGATCAATGATCTGCACGCCTACATCTGTGGTACGGATCGGGTGTGTAGTTCTGTCAAAAACCTTTACATCCAGTTCATCCTCAAATTTTTGTATCATTGCACTTAGCGTAGGCTGTGTAATAAAGCATGCTTGAGCCGCTTTCCCAAAATGTTTGTACTTATCTACAGCGATAAGGTACTCCAATTGCTGAATGTTCATTTGATTAATATTATCTATTACAAAGATAAAAGGTTTTTGCTATAAGCAATCAAAAATTCAAGTAAATTTGACATTTGATACGTCTATACAAGACATCTGCAAAGGATATCAATCATTCAAATATAAGTATATGGATTCTAAAAAATTAACCTTAGGTAGCGGCGCTCCTTATTTCGAACATCAAGATTCACAAACGGTAGGTCCCAGAGGCCCTGTTCTGCTTCAGGATTTCATCCTGCAGGAAAATCTTGCTCATTTTGTAAGAGAGAGAATCCCGGAAAGAATTGTACATGCAAAAGGAAGTGGTGCCTATGGTAAGTTTACCGTAACCCACGATATCAGTCAATACACCAAAGCTAAATTATTTTCAACCGTAGGAAACTCCTGCAAAATGTTCGCACGTTTTTCAACAGTAGGTGGAGAAAAAGGAAGTGCGGACACCGCAAGAGATCCAAGAGGATTTGCCTTAAAATTTTATACGGAAGACGGAAACTGGGATTTGGTAGGAAATAATACTCCGGTTTTCTTTATTAAAGATGCCAAAAAATTCCCGGATTTTATTCATACCCAAAAAAGAGTTCCTAAAACCAATCTAAAAAGTGCCACGATGATGTGGGATTTCTGGAGCTTAAATCCTGAATCGCTTCATCAGGTTCTTATCCTGATGTCTGACCGGGGAACGCCTTACGGTTTCAGACATATGCACGGCTTTGGTTCTCATACTTTTTCAATGATCAATGCGAATAATGAGAGAACCTGGGTGAAATTCCATTTTAAAACCAAGCAGGGAATCAAAAACTTCAGCAATGAAGAAGCTGTTAAAATGGCAGGAGAAAATCCGGATTTTGCACAGGAAGATCTTTGCAAGGCTATTGAAAATGGTGATTTTCCAAAATGGACGATGTATATCCAGGTTATGACAGAAGAACAGGCTAAAGATTTCAGATGGAATCCTTTTGATATCACTAAAGTCTGGTTTCAGGGAGATTTCCCATTGATTGAAGTCGGAGAAATGGAACTGAATGAAATTCCGGTTAATTATTTTGCCCATGTAGAGCAGTCCACCTTCTCTCCCAGCAATTTAATCAATGGCATCAGCTTTTCCCCGGATAAAATGCTTCAGGGAAGATTATTTTCTTATCCGGACGCTCACCGATACAGAGTGGGTGTAAATGCTCATCAATTAGAAGTAAACCGTTGCCCTTTTGCCGTTAACAATTATCAAAGAGACGGATTTATGGCAGATTCTTCAGAATATGGAGATAAACCGAATTACCATCCTAATAGTTTTGATGACATCAAACCTGATTCTTCTTACAAAAGCTATGATTATGAATTAGACAGCGCACATGTTGCCAGCTATAACAGGAATGAGAATGATGATGATCATTACACTCAGCCCGGTCTGTTGTATACAAAAGCAATGAATACAGAAGACAGAGAACACCTTATTCATAATATAATAGGAAGCATGAAAGGCATTGACGGCCCTAAAAGAGACGAAATCATCAATCGTCAGTTATGCCACTTTTTCCGAGCCAATATTGAACTTGGCATGAAAGTAGCTTCTCAACTAAATATCAATATTGACGCTAATATGATGAACCATTCCAAATAAGCATATTGAACAATAAATTCAATTAAAAGGAAAAAAAACTAATATTTTTTCCTTTTTTTTGCAAAAAATTTATAATTTGCAAAAAATAATATTTTAAAGTGGAAAAATGAGTTACGAAAATATATTATTAAAAAAAGAAGATAAATTATCTATCATTACAATAAATAGGCCTGAGAGTTTAAATGCACTTAATGCAAAAACAATTCAGGACATCAGTGCAGCTCTTGATGAAGTGAATTCTGACCCTTCTTGCAGAGTCGTAATCCTTACAGGAAGCGGAGAAAAATCATTTGTTGCCGGAGCTGATATTAAAGAATTTAGTGAATTTGGACAGGAAAAAGCCGAAGAACTAGCTAGAAACGGACAAAATACTCTGTTCAACAAAATTGAAAATATGTCTAAACCTGTTATTGCTGCCGTTAACGGATTTGCATTAGGAGGAGGTTTAGAGCTTGCTATGGCGTGCCATATCAGATATGCATCGGAAAATGCCCGACTGGGTCTTCCTGAAGTAACGCTGGGTTTAATTCCAGGTTATGGGGGAACTCAAAGGCTTCCTAAGCTTATTGGAAAAGGTCTTGCCAACGAACTGATCTTCTCAGCCAAAATGATTACTGCCCAAAAGGCAAAAGAAATCGGATTGGTAAATGAAGTATACCCTATTAACGAACTGTTAACCAAAACAAGAGAACTCGCCGATACGATTGCCCATAACTCACCGATGGCAATCTCCAAGGCAATTCATGCGGTGAATTTATCTGATACGGATAAAGGTTTTGATACTGAAATTAAATATTTCGGAGAACTTTTTGAACTTGAAGATAAGAAAGAAGGAGTTTCTGCTTTTTTAGAGAAAAGAAAGCCTAACTTCTAAGACTTAAGACCAATTATTTCGAAAAAAACAAACAACAATGCAGCGGTATGAATAAGTTTGATAAAGCTTATCTAAAAATGGCTCAGGAGTGGGCAAAGCTCTCCTACTGTAAGAGAAAGCAGGTAGGGGCTCTTATCGTAAAAGATAGGATGATTATTTCAGATGGTTACAACGGAACTCCTTCGGGATTTGAAAATTGCTGTGAAAATGCTGACGGAAATACACACTGGTACGTACTCCATGCAGAAGCTAATGCCATATTAAAACTGGCTGCTTCTACACAATCTGCTAAAGGTGCAACGTTATATTTAACGCTTTCGCCGTGCAAAGAATGTAGTAAACTTATTTTGCAGGCGGGAATTGCCAGACTGGTGTATATTAATGAATATTCAGATGACGACGGTATATCATTCCTTCGAAACCATCATATTGAAATAGAGCAAATATCAGAATATGAACTAAAAAAATAAGCACAAATGACTTGGGATGAAAAAATTAAGGATTTTGAAATTTTTCTTCGATTCGAAAGAAATTTTTCAGAAAACACCCTGGACGCCTATGTTCGGGACATCAAAAAACTAAAAGAGTACGCTGAAGAGGATCTGGAAAATGTCGGTCCGGACTCTATCGCCTACGAAAACCTGCAAGAATACATCTTCAATCTTTCTAAAAAGAAATTTAGCGAAAGATCTCAAGCAAGATGGATATCTTCTATTAAATCTTTCTTTAAATTTTTACTTGAAGACGAATTCAGGGATGATAATCCAGCGTCACTTCTTGAAGGGCCAAAACTGGGATTATATCTTCCTGATACGTTAAGCCTAATGGATATCAATAAAATTATTGCTGCGATCGAGATCGATTCTGATCTTGGAAAGAGAAATCAAAGCATTATTGAAGTACTGTACGGATGCGGATTACGAGTTTCAGAACTTATCGATCTTAAAATTTCGAATATCAATTTCAAAGAACAGTATATTAAGGTAATTGGAAAGGGAAATAAAACCCGTTTCGTGCCTTTAGCCGATTATACTGCAGACTTGCTGGAAAATTACATCAAAGATGTTCGTTCGAAAAATAAAATCAATAAAAAATATGAAGACACTCTGTTTCTGAACAGCCGGGGTACCTCGATGTCCAGAGTGATTGTTTTCCTCATTATCAAAGAATTAACGGATAAAGCGGGAGTAAGCAAAAAGATATCTCCGCATACTTTCAGACATTCTTTCGCAACGCATTTACTACAAAATGGTGCAGATCTTCGATATATACAGGAAATGCTTGGACATTCCAGTATTACAACAACCGAAATCTATACCCATTTAAAAACAGAAGAATTAAGGGACGTTATTTTAAGCTATCATCCGAGAAATATGAATATTGCTTAATGAAACTGAGTTCTATCTGACATTCAGAAAATTATAACCAGATGAAATTATTGAAATATTGCCCAAGCTGTGGCAAAGAATCTCTAGAATGGGATGGTGAAAAGAAATGGAGATGCCCCAACTGCGATTTCAGACTGTACAATAATGTGGCCGGGGCAGTAGCCGTGGTCATCAGGTGTGGAGATGAAGTATATCTTACCCGGAGAAATCAGGAACCTAAAAAGGGAAAACTGGATCTGGCTGGAGGCTTTGTCGATCCTAAAGAAAGTGCAGAAGAAGCTTGCAAAAGAGAGTTATTTGAAGAACTGCAGCTCAACATTGATATTTCAAATTTAAAGTATATAACGAGTCTTCCTAATATATACCAATATAAAGAGATTGATTATAATACAATTGATCTGTTTTATGAATACACCGTTTCAGAAAAGTTTGATGTAAATATTGAACTGTCTGAAATCTCAGAAACACAATGGATTCCACTGAAAGAGGTGAATCTGGATGATATTGCCTTTGATTCTCAAAAGATATTTTTTGAAGACTATTTAAAGTCAATATAACACAAAATACAATTCCCGTAGATGTTACAGGACACTGATCGTTTAATATTGATCTGTAATTCCTATAAAATCTGCGGGAATTTTTATATCTATGAATTTGATAATTCGTGATTATTTATCTGATGGATTAAGGTAAGCACTCCTTAATAAGCCTTTGTCTTCAGCATATCTTCAAAATAATGAATCAGTAGGGTTCTTTCCGCATCGGAAAGATTAGCTTCTTTATGGTATACAATATAGCCTGGTAATGGCATCATCTTATTTTGAATAGTTTCAGAGGCTCTGGTCAGCATATTGGTCTTTAAATCATTATTGTAGGTACCCCATACGGAAAAATTAAGCCGTTCGCGACCATCATTCACATGGCTTTTAATAGACCAGGAAATCGGAGCAATATCCGCATATTTTGGATAGACCGTTTCATTGGAGTGACAGTCATAGCAAGCTCCTTTAAGCAACCCTGCAATCTTCTGAGGAGTCTTGTTAACCTCTATAAAGTTTACAGAATGCTTCACCGGCTGATTGACCTTATCAATGGGAATAAACTGAATTAACGCAAAAGCTACCAACGTCCAGAAAATCACTTTTTTTATCGTCTTCATTATTTTACTTTACCGGAGTTAAGACTGCATTATCAGATTTTATTTCTTGCTTTACTTCCTTTGTTATGGGCACATTGTTAGCATCAGTTTCAGGTGTAGAAGCAGTTCCAGAGACTGGCTTTTTAGGACTATCCAACGTTCTGGTATCTTTTAAATCCCAATCTTCATGGGTTTCCCATAACGGTCTTATGACTGCTTTTTTATAGAAAATATAGGAATCTTCCGCAAACACCTCAGTAGTAAAATCAGCTTTATCCCAATATTTATTGCCGTTGTTGTCTACCAGTATTCTTACAATGTATTCTTCAGGTTTTAAAATGTCAAACTTCACCTTATCTCCTTTGGTATACTGCTGATAAATGACCTTATCAGCTGAATCCAGCAACTGGATCCAATAATTAGTCGTAGGTGCATTTTGAATGGTGAATTCAAGGCTTCCAAAATTATCTACTTTATCGATATCAAAATCAAAACGATACGGAGCATTGGTTTTATCATAGAAAGAAGAAACACTTTTACTAGGAACGGTAAGCTGGTATTTTTTCCCTGTAATAAAATCAGAAGTCACTAAAATCTCGTATGGATTTGTTTCTGAAATTTTAGCTGTAAATTGTTGAGTCGTTAAACTGTCGCTCTTTAACTCCCACTTTTCAGGGCTTATTTTATCTATGATATAATTGGATGTAATTTTAAGCTGTGATTTGGGAGACAATGTACCCCCTTCATTGTTTGAAAGCAGCATTTTATTTTTCGTATTATACTTATAGAATACCGAAACAGTATCTTTTTTACCATCTGCATCGTAACTGAACTTAAGGTTTTCCGTTACTGTCTGTCCTACTTTATTTGCTACCGCATCAAACCATATATTTACTGAGTCTGATTTTGGCTGGTGGGTAACTTTGATATCCTGGAGATTATCATTAATAGAAAGCACTTTCACGTCCGTAGGATTACCTTCGAAAGTCATTAAAATTCCACCCGGATTTTCCTTCATTTCAAGATACTTCACCGGTTTTTTGGATGGATAGATCTTTAAATTCAATCCTGAAATGGATTTTTCTACATTTACCGGTTCTTTTTGAAATCCTATTTTTTCAGTTCCCGGGTCATAAATGGAGTTTTCATTTTCGTCTTCGAAAGCAATAATTTTATATTTTCCTGGCGACAGATAATTCAGTTCATAATAACCGTCGTCATCTACTTTAGTAATATAATAAGGTTTCTGCTTGTAGTTCATGGTATCTTTCACCTGATATAAACCTACCACCAGTTTATTTTCACTGCTGTTACCACTTTTTTTGATAGCCAGGGCATCTTTTACTTCCCCACTGATGTACAGATCATCTAATTTATCACCTGTGGAAAATGCGAAATTAAAATAACGAAGGATATTCGCTTCATTATTATCGGCAATAGAATTTCCGAAGTTAAAATTATATGTAGTATTGGCCTGCAAGGTATCTTCCCACTGAATCAACACATATTTGTTGGCTATATTGGAAGGCAGAATACGTTTTATTCTTTTGATAGGAGGAGAAATGATCAGATTCTTATTGATATCCTTTAGGGTAATGTATTCGTCAAAATCAAGTCGCAGTTCCCGTATATCTCTTTTAACATTGATTCTTGTGGTATCAATATTTGAGCTCAGAAATTTAGGGGCTAGAGAGTCTTTTGGCCCGCCTACAGGTGAACCTACCCTTGCGCAAGAATGCACAAGAAAACAGATAACCAATAATAGAAGAAGTCTTTTCATGAACATGTTTAGGCAAAAATAAACATTATTCTCCATAAACGTCGTGTCCGCCGTTTAAAGTATCTTTATTGTCATTCATGACGCTGTGGAGCTTATCTTTCTGAACCGGAAAATCTTCAAACAGTCCGGATAAGGCCAGTGCGGTATATACTTTATTGGAATAGGCATTTCCGATCGCAACAATGGTAACTTTTGATTTTAATAAATGGGCAAAAACGGAATTACTTCCATGCCACCATCCATTATGATAAGTCAACTTTTCACCGTTGTCGAAAATCTTCATCCTGAATCCTAATCCATAATTATTCATTCCCATTTTTTCATTGCTGTACGGAGAAAAAACCATCTCCATAAGTTCGGGCTTCAGAAAGTGTTTAGAATACATTGCTTTAGAAAAATTATAAAGATCTCTAGGTGTGGTGTATACATTTTTATCACCATAAATAAGATCCAGTCTGTCTAAAGGATATAATTTTTTCCCACCAAAATAAAATGACTGTGAGGCCGTAGGAACATCTTTTTCCTGGAAAATAAAGGTATTGTTCATTTTCAGTGGCGTAAATATCATTTCTTTCATAGCCTGCGGAAAAGGAGTTTTCGTTACTTTTTCAATCAAAAGTGCCAGTAACGCGAAATTGGTATTACAATACATAAAACCTGTATCGGTATCTCTTGCCAGTTCGGGTTTATACGTAATAATCATATTCAGAATATCCTGATTGGTAAGGTATGTTTTGGACAGTTCTGCAGGAGCAGGCTGAATCTTTGTAATGAAATATTCATATTTTGGAAGTCCGCTTCTCTGATCCAGTAAAGTCTGTACCGTTACATTCGGATAGGGGAATCCCGGAAAAAATTGCGTCAGGTGATCCGATAATTTTATTTTTCCGGCTTCTATCAGCTTCATCATTGCCATAGCCGTTAATGTTTTTGAAACAGAAGCTACATGCAGTGGTGTATTTTTATCGATTGGCATCTGGTTTCCCTCTCTTCCGAAACCTCTATAATTTTCGTATAGGATTTCATCTCCTTTCGCAACCAGTATCCCGCCACTCAGGTTGCCATTTTCCCAGACTTTTTTATAGTATTGATCAATGTATCCGACCAGGGATGTTTTATTGGAAAGCTGTCCGTCGGCAGGTGTAAAAATACCGTTTAAATCTACACTCCCGTAATTGGGCAGATGGGTAGTATTTTCGGCGGAAGCCTGCTGGTTTTCAGATTTTTTTTTACAAGAAAAAAGAACTAAAAAAATAGTTACAATGAGTACAAAATTGCGCTTCTTCATGGATTTCAAAATGGGGAGCAATTTAATAAAACTCAAAATAAATATTAAATATTGAGGGTAAATTATGAATTATTTAACATAAAAAGGTAAAACCACAAAATTATAAAAATCAATACACCGATCCTGAAACGGACAAATGAATGATAATAACAGGCTTTACCTTTTTATAGTTTTATGTAAAAGAAGCTACAATTTTATCTACGATTACTTGTGCCAGTTTTTCTTTGCTTTGATGCGTCCAGCCTGCGATATGAGGTGTAACAATCACTTTTTCAGACTCCAGCAGGTATTTCAGGTCATCATTTTCCGTTTCTATATTTTCGAATGATGATTTTTCATATTCCAATACATCCAGACAGGCGCCTTTTATTTTCCCAGCCTTCAAAGCTTCAACTAAACTTTTCGTTTCAATATTTTTACCTCTTGCTGTATTTACAAAATAGAAGTCATTCTTCATATCAGAAATGAATGGCCCATCAATCAGATAATATGATTCGTCCGTTAATGGGATATGCAAACTCAAAACTTCAGCTTTTTCCTTTAATTCCTCTAAAGAAACCTGTGTAGCATATTCATCGGAAAGACCGGGCAGAATATCATGGAAAATTACTGTACAGCCAAAGCCTGAAAGCCTTTTCGCGGTTGCTTTTCCCATATTTCCGTAGCCGATAAGTCCAACCGTTTTGCCCAATAACTCATCACCTCTGTTTTCTTCACGCTTCCAAATTCCGTTTTTCACTTCCTGCGAAGCGATAAAAAGACGGTTCATTAAGATCAGCAGCATTCCTACAACGTGTTCTGCTACAGAATCTCTATTGCCTTCCGGAGAATTAATCAATTGAATTCCCAGTTTCTCTGCTACCGGAATATCAATATTCTCCATCCCCGCACCTACTCTTGCAATGAATTTCAGGTTTTTCCCTTTTTCAAGGAAATTTTTATCTAAAGGAATCCGGCTTCTGATGATTACTCCGTCATAATTTTCAATGACGCGGCACACCTCATCGTAAGAAGAAGTAAAATCCTCTTCCAGAATGAAGTTTTTTGCAATAAGCTGCTCGGTGATAAGCGGATGATTTTTATCTAAAAGGAGAATTTTCATTGTTCTAAACACAAATAATTTAAACACTATTGGCACTAATTATTTTCACAAATAACACGAATGTTAATTTTATAATGTACCATTGATTACTCTTTTTACCCCGTTTTTAAACTGGAGGGTATTAAAATTGATCAGCATTCCAAGTTTACAGTTACTTAAACGGAGATAAGTCAGAATTTGAGCCAGATGTACGTCATTCAGTGACTCTACAGATTTAATTTCCAAGACAAATTTACTTTCGATCAGGAAATCCAGCCTGTAACCTACATTCAACTTTACTTCATCATAAACCAAAGGCATTGGTTTTTGCTTTTCTACTAGAAGCCCATGCTTATTAAGCTCATAGAAAATACATTCTTCATAAGCACTTTCTAAAAGTCCAGGGCCCAGCGATTTGTGAACCAGATATCCCGATTCATAAACAATTTTTGATATTTCATTTTCTGAAACATCTGTTTTCATATTCTTTTCATCTTAAAAAAGAAACACAAATCATTTGTGAAGTTTTGTGTTACCAGTTATGTTTTTGTTTTTAACCACTAATTACACTAATACTACGAATTAATTTGTGAAAATTTGTGTAGCCATTGGTGTTATTGGTGTTTTAACTCGGTTCCTGGAAAAGCTTCTTCAATTCCACAGATTCCAAAGGTTTCATCCTTCCGGAAAGGATCAGGGAAAGTTCTTTTCTACGGAAAGCCGCTGCAAATCTTTCTTTTTCTTCTTCCGTTTCAGGAATCATTTCTGGAATTGGAATAGGTCGGTTGAATTCATCCACTGCAACGAAAGTATAAATTCCCGCATTGGTATGGATTTTCACCTGATTAATAGGATCGTCTAGCCAAACATCTACATATACTTCCATAGAAGTAGAAAATGCTCTTGAAACTTTGGATTCCAGGACTACAACTCCTCCTTCAGGAATGGGATGATTAAACGAAACGTGATTTACGGAAGCGGTTACTACTCTTCTTTCACAGTGTCTTGCCGCAGAAATAGACGCACAACGGTCCATTTTTGCTAACAGTTCACCACCAAAAAGGTTTCTTAAAGAATTGGTTTCGTTCGGAAGAACGATATTCGTCATAATGGTCAGAGATTCTGCCGCTTTTTTTATTTTTGCCATGTCTTCTTAGTGTTATTTTTAGGGGCCTGAACTCCAACCGATTTTCCAGTAGATTTCATTATCGAATCTTTCTTCAGGGAATCAGCAATTTTCATTTCTGCCGTTTCATGCACCATTATTTTAACGGTATCCTTGGCGATTCTATGGGTTTTCGTCTGTATAGAAACGTTTTCAAATGATTTTTTCCCGAACAGAAGGTCTTTCTGAGTATAGGCCAGGATCAGCAGACCTGCAACCGGAACAATGAAAAGGAAGATCCAAAGAATAGATTTATTGAATTGATAATCTTTTTCGCGGTTTTCTGTAGGCACTATTTTTTCACCATTACTGATATCTGAAAATCTGATTTCTTCCAGTCCATAAAAATCAGGACGGCCAGATTCTACTCTTTTCCCTTTAAAATGGGTCTTCTCGTCCTCAATCATGATGGTTCCGAGATTTTGAATCTCCAAAACCTGTTCTGCCTGAAGTTTTTTCTTCCAAAAATCAGTCTGAATCTTTAGGTCACTTTTAGAGGCTTCTAAAGACATCTGCTTTTGTTCTGCAATAAAAGCAGCCAGTTCATCAGACTGCATTTCATGATCTACCGCAAAAGCGATCTGGCTTGCAGGCGGAAGGATGCTGCCGTTTTCAGAATTAATAACTGCCTTAGAGTTCTCCAGGGAAAATACACCAAAGCCTGGAACTATTACAGTTCCAGCTTGTTTCAGATATTCTAGAATGTAAGCTGAAATATTCATTTGACGGCAAATTTATAACTTTTTCATGACTTTTAAGGAGAATTATTTGTCATAAAAAAAAGACTGCCGAAACAGTCTCTTGATTATTATATATTAATATTATAAATTAAAACTTGTTTAATACATTATCTTTTAAATTATTGAATTTTCCAGCTGATTCCAAACATAAAATTAGCTCCGGCCTGTGAAAAATAATACGGTTCGCCATCGTAAACAGCTCCATTATTGACATATTTTTTATTGAAAATGTTATTCACCAGCAACTTCAAAGCAATATCATTATTGGCAATTTTAAACTGATACTGAGCATTAAAATCGATCAGCATATAATCTTTCAGCTGCAGATTTTTATCTTCTGTATTGTCTAAGTATTGCTTACCTACATATTGGTTCATTAAAGCAAACTGAAAGTTTTTATTGGGATTAAATTTCAATCCTAAGTTAGCAATCACACTCGGAGAGAATGATGTTTCGGTATCGCCCAGATTTTGAAGAACTCCATTGTTTTTTATATTGAAATCAAGGTTTCTATTCTGGCTCAGACTGACATTTCCTGTCACTTCCCACTGTTTTGAAAGTTTTGCCAATGCTCCGATCTCAATACCTCTTCTGTAGCTTTCCCCGGAATTGGTTCTGATAAACGCACCTACATTATTCAATTGTCCATTCAATACTAACTGATTGATATAGTACATATAATATAGATTAGCCGTTACAGACAAAATCCCGAACTGTTTCTCAATGCCCGCTTCAAAATCGTGAAGCTTTTCAGCCTTCACTTCACTATCGCTCATCAGATCATCTCTGTTCGGTTCCCGTTGAGCATGGGCATAGGAAAGGAAAACTTTTCCGCCTCCAATTTTATAATTTACCCCCGCCTTCGGATTAAAGAAAAGCCAGTTTTTATCAAGATTTCCACCTTCACCATCTCCGGCAGTCAGAATTCTTGTATTGTAATCGATATTTCTAAGCTGAAGATCTCCAAAGAATTCAAAATGCTCACCTGTTTTCCATAAAGCCTTAGCAAAACCAGCTACCTCATTTTTCACAGAACGGTTTCTATAGTATTCATATTCATTTATCTGTGGAAAGTAAACCCCTGTCACATTACCAAAATGTCTTCCGTAATATTGGTTAGCTACTACTCCGAAGTTAAGATCTACATGATCCAGCTTCCCATATAATGTAGAAACAATACCATAAAAATCATTATTCAACCATTTTTTTCTGATAAAATCCGTTTGCTCTACAGCAGATCCGTTTACCATTGGCACCGACAAATTATAATTGGAATAATGGGTTGCATCTGCATCCGTTTCATCCACTCTTTTATAATTCTCATAGTACCCTCTTCCTTTGGTATAATGAACAGTAGTTTCTAAATTCCAGTTATCATTAAATTTCTGCTCCCATAAAAGCTGGTAATGATTCTGTCTGTAATTGTCTGTCTCATTATCATAGAACTTTTCTTCTCCGGTGAACAAATCTGTATATTGTCCTGAATAATTGAATTTTGGATTTGTTTCCCAAGTCGCCCGGTCAATTCCGTTCCAGGCCTGATATGTCTTCTCTTTACCTCCAAAAGCCATCAGACGAAGTCTTGTTTTGCCTTCTTCAAATAAAGCGGTGAAATTGTACGAATGAAGATCCGAAGAAGCCCTGTCAATATAACCGTCAGAATGAATATTGGTATATCTTCCCATCACAGAAAGGCGGTTTTTCCAGAATTTTCCTGATCCTACCTCCGCCGAATATTTATAGGTATTGAACGATCCGTAGCTGTCATCCGTTTTTACATAGAACTTCTCTTCCGGATCCTTCGAAATCACATTGATGCTGGCCCCGAAAGCTGAAACTCCATTGTTTGACGTTCCTACTCCCCGCTGGATAACGATCTGTGATGCTGAACTGGTAAGATCGGGAACATTCACAAAGAAAGTTCCCTGACTTTCGGAATCATTGAATGGAACACCATTCATCATGACATTAATTCCTCTTCCCGCTACACCACGGATTCTGAATCCGGTATATCCTACTCCGTTTCCGGCATCGGAAGTAGAAATAATTGAAGTCTGATTTTTTAAAAGCACCGGAAGATCCTGTCCGAGATTTCTGCTGTCCAGATCTTTCTGTACATTGATAATTTCTTTGGCAACCGGAAGTCTTTTTGTGAAGTTAACGCCATCGATTTCCCTTACCTTTAGGGAATCTGTGTGTTGAGTTTGGGCCAATCCCAGTGAGCTTGCGGTAAGCCCTAAAAAAAGTAATCCTTTCATTCTATAAATCTTTAAAATTTAATGAATAAAAGGGGCGGATTAAATAATGTAACGTTAGCAGTCTAATAATGAGATTCGTATATTATTATACTTTTCATTGATACATTTTCAAAATTCCCTAAACAGCATTATCTGTTCCAGGTTCATTGGGTATAATCTCAGCCTGTTAAAGCACCCCTTTATTTCAGCCGCGAAATTACAAAAAAATTGTGAGATGTAGGTTTTTGATTGCAGTGCTTAAAAATAATTTACCTCCTTTCTCAATCTGGGAGCGTGTTTTTTTGACGCAACATTCATTTAAATCTTGTCTATTTAATACGTTTTGTTATTGGCATCAATGTAATAATAATTGGTACCGTCTTTTGTCACTTCAAACATCTTACCTAATTTCCAGCTGAAATTTCTTTTGATGTTGGAATATTCAAAGGGAATAACCACTTTATTATTAACATCAATCACTCCGAATCGATCATTATTGGAAGCCACAATCATGGGATCAGCAGTATCATCGCCTTCCATAATGTACAGGTATTGATATTGAGGATAAATCTGATATTGTCTGTAATCTTCAGCATTTACAAATTTTGATTTCTCAATAATACCGTAAAATCCATTGGAGATATATGCCTGAAACACCTGTTGTTTATAGGGTTCAAACTTACACTGTCCTAAATCCTTATCTTTAAATTCATAGACTCTTTTTCCTTTCTGGTCTATCCGGTAGGAAATTAAGTCTTTTTCTACCGTTGCATAGTCTTTGGTTCCAAACTTTCTCACCTTTTCATTGGGAGAATTCAGAAGGTTACAGTCTTCATAAAAAAAGACGGCAATATGATATTCAGGTGGAATGATAAATTTTCCTTTTTGGTTGACATAGCCGAATTTCCCATCCTTCTTTTTAGGAATTAAAACAGGAAGATCTTTATTAATAACCACTAAATCCGGATTGATTTTAGGTCCTGCAGAAGCTTTTTTAATTGTGCCTTTTCCATTGCTTTTTACAGCTGTTTTCTTTACCGATTTTGTCTGTGAGAAAACAAAAATCGACATAGATACGCATAAAAGATTCAGGATATTTTTCATATTCACCATTTGTGTGCAAAACTACGGCCAAAAATAGAAATTATCAAATTCATATTTATAAAGAATCTAAATAATTTCCTCGCGATAAAATAGTAAAAATTCGTAAATTTGGGAACACTTTTTTAAGTGTTTGATAATCTAAAAACGTTTTGGAGATATAATTTTTGGCAGTTATGCTGTTAAAAAGGTGTATAAATCTTACCCAAAGAGAGTTTTTTCAACAGGACAAACCACAGGTAACTACTTACACTTGTATTAGAGATCATCTATACTTCACTTCGAAACTTGAACATTATCTCGCATTTTTTAAAGAGGTAGATGATGTTGTTTATTACTATAGCCGTTTTGCTGCGGCAACTTTAAATATTTTATTGTAATTTATAACCCTGTTAAGAAAACAGTACAGGCTCTACTTTTAAAATTTTAAAAGACTTCTATTATTATGAATATGTATCAGGATTACATCCAAGAAATTGAGGAAAGAAAAAACCAGGGGCTTCATCCAAAACCCATTGACAGCGCCGAATTATTAAGCGAGATCATCGCACAAATTAAAGATTCAGATAACGAATATCGATCGGATTCTCTTAAATTTTTCATTTACAATACCTTACCAGGAACGACAAGTGCGGCTGGTGTAAAAGCTCAGTTTTTAAAAGAAATTATTCTCGGTGAATCTGTAGTAGAAGAAATATCTCCGGCATTTGCCTTTGAATTATTATCTCACATGAAGGGAGGCCCTTCTATTGAAGTATTATTAGATCTGGCCTTAGGTAATAATCCATCTATTGCCAAAGAAGCAGCCAACGTCCTTAAAACACAGGTTTTCCTTTATGACGCTGATACCAATCGTCTAAAAGAAGCATTCCATAGCGGTAACGAAATCGCAAAAGAAATTATTGAAAGCTACGCAAAAGCAGAATTCTTCACGAAACTTCCGGAAGTGGCTGAAGAAGTTAAAGTAGTGACTTACATCGCCGGTGAAGGTGATATTTCAACGGATTTACTTTCTCCGGGTAACCAGGCTCACTCAAGATCAGACCGTGAACTGCATGGTAAATGTATGATCACTCCTCAGGCCCAGGAAGAAATTAAAGCTTTACAGGCACAACATCCTGACAAAAGCGTGATGCTTATTGCTGAAAAAGGTACGATGGGTGTGGGTTCATCAAGAATGTCAGGCGTAAATAACGTGGCATTATGGACTGGTAAGCAAGCAAGCCCATATATTCCATTTGTGAACATTGCTCCAATTGTGGGGGGAACCAACGGTATTTCTCCAATCTTCCTTACAACGGTTGACGTTACAGGAGGTATTGGTCTTGACCTTAAAAATTGGGTTAAAAAATTAGACGAAAATGGAGAGCCAATTCGTAACGAAGCTGGGGAACCAATTCTTGAAGAAGCATATTCTGTAGCTACAGGAACTGTTCTTACTATCAATACAAAAACAAAAAAATTATATAACGGTGACCAGGAACTGATTGACATTTCTAAGGCATTCACGCCTCAGAAAATGGAATTCATCAAAGCTGGCGGATCATACGCAATTGTATTCGGTAAAAAATTGCAGACATTTGCGGCAAAACTATTAGGAATAGACACTCCTCTTGTTTTTGCTCCTTCAAAAGAAATTTCTCATGAAGGACAAGGTCTTACCGCAGTAGAAAAAATCTTCAACAGAAATGCTGTTGGAACCACACCTGGAAAAGTTTTACACGCCGGTTCAGACGTCCGTGTACAGGTAAATATTGTTGGATCTCAGGATACAACAGGGCTGATGACAGCTCAGGAACTGGAATCAATGGCAGCAACCGTGATTTCACCAGTTGTTGATGGTGCATATCAGTCCGGATGCCACACGGCTTCTGTTTGGGATAAAAAAGCGCAGGCTAATATTCCTAAATTAATGAAATTCATGAACGAATTCGGTTTGATCACTGCCCGTGACCCGAAAGGTGAATACCACGCTATGACTGACGTAATTCACAAAGTTCTTAATGATATAACGATAGACGAATGGGCGATCATCATTGGTGGTGACTCTCATACAAGAATGTCTAAAGGAGTTGCTTTTGGAGCAGACTCCGGAACTGTTGCCCTTGCACTGGCGACAGGTGAAGCTTCAATGCCAATTCCTGAATCGGTAAAAGTAACTTTCAAAGGAAATATGAAGGAACATATGGATTTCCGTGATGTTGTTCATGCTACGCAGGCTCAAATGTTGAAGCAGTTTGGAGGAGAAAATGTATTCCAGGGAAGAATCATTGAGGTTCATATCGGAACACTTCCGGCTGACCAGGCATTTACTTTTACAGACTGGACTGCAGAGATGAAGGCAAAAGCTTCTATCAACATTTCTGAAGATGATACTTTAATTGAATCATTGGAAATTGCAAAAGGCAGAATCCAGATTATGATCGACAAAGGAATGGATAATCACAACCAGGTTCTTCAGGGATTAATTGATAAAGCGAATAAAAGAATCGCCGAGATCAGATCAGGAGAAAAACCAGCACTGGCTCCGGATGCTAATGCTAAATATTATGCAGAAGTAGTGGTGGATCTTGACATCATCGTAGAACCGATGATTGCTGACCCGGATGTAAATAATGATGATGTTTCCAAGAGATATACACACGATACGATCAGAACACTTTCTTTTTATGGAGGCGAGAAAAAAGTAGATCTTGGTTTTGTAGGATCATGTATGGTTCACAAAGGAGATTTGAAAATTGTTTCTCAAATGCTTAGAAATATTGAAAAACAACAAGGGAAAGTAGAATTTAACGCTCCACTTGTGGTAGCCGCTCCTACATATAATATCATTGATGAGCTGAAAGCAGAAGGTGACTGGGAATTTTTAGAAAAATATTCAGGTTTTGAATTTGATGACAATGCGCCTAAAGGTGAAGCTCGTGTTGAATACAAAAACATGATGTATCTTGAACGTCCAGGTTGTAACCTTTGTATGGGTAACCAGGAGAAAGCAGCTAAGGGAGATACGGTTTTGGCAACTTCAACCCGTCTTTTCCAGGGAAGAGTAGTGGAAGATTCTGAACGTAAAAAAGGGGAATCTTTACTGGCTTCAACTCCGGTGGTGGTGCTTTCTGCAATCATTGGAAGAATTCCTAACATCGAAGAATATAAAGCAGCCGTTGAAGGTATTGACCTTACGAAATTTGCTCCGCCTATTAAGGAGCTGGTTCAGGTTGGTCATTAATAGAGTTAACCATAAGTCTCCCGGACTGTTTAAAAATTATATAATTGAAAGATTTTATTCCTCAGGATGTAAAATCTTTCAATTTTTTGTTTAGAACCTTTCTATTTAAGACGGATTAGAAATTATTTTAACCAAATAAAGAAAATAAATTCTATTTTTTCTTAACTTGATAGACAGTTGATAGAAATAAAGAATTTTGATTATTTATCAGAATTATCCTTTCTACAACTCGAAGGAACAGAATTTGATAAATTACAATATTGCGTTTTTAGACAGTATACTAAAGACGGAAAAGTTTATTTAGAAAAAAAAATTAAATTAAGATATGACTTTTGACATTGATATGATCAAAAAAGTATACGAGCGTTACCCTGAGAGAATTGCTGCGGCAAGACAAATCGTGGGAAAACCTCTTACACTTTCAGAAAAAATCCTTTACACCCATCTTTGGGAAGGTAATGCTACCTCAGCACATGAAAGAGGAAACTCTTACGTAGATTTCGCACCGGACAGAGTAGCCATGCAGGATGCCACTGCACAGATGGCGCTCTTACAGTTTATGCAGGCAGGAAAAGCTAAAGTGGCTGTTCCTTCAACTGCTCATGCCGATCACCTGATCCAGGCAAGAGTAGGTGCAGAATCTGATCTACAGGAAGGAATTAATAAAAACTCGGAAGTTTTCAATTTCCTGAGTTCTGTTTGTGATAAGTATGGAATTGGCTTCTGGAAACCGGGAGCTGGTATTATCCACCAGGTGGTACTGGAAAATTACGCATTCCCTGGAGGAATGATGATTGGTACGGATTCTCATACGGTAAATGCAGGAGGTCTGGGAATGGTAGCCATCGGAGTAGGTGGTGCGGATGCTGTAGACGTAATGGCAGGAATGGCATGGGAACTTAAAATGCCTAAACTTATCGGTGTTAAATTAACCGGTAAAATGTCAGGCTGGACTTCTGCAAAAGATGTTATCCTGAAAGTCGCAGGTATCCTTACCGTAAAAGGAGGAACAGGATGTATCGTAGAATATTTCGGAGAAGGAGCACAATCTCTTTCCGCAACCGGTAAAGGAACTATCTGTAACATGGGTGCAGAAATTGGAGCTACTACATCTACTTTCGGGTATGATGATTCTATGAGAAGATATCTTGCTTCTACAGGAAGACAGGATGTTGTAGATGCGGCTGATTTAATTGCTGAACATTTAACTGGAGACGCTGAAGTGTACGCTAATCCTGAACAATATTTCGATCAGGTAATTGAGATCAATCTTTCTGAACTGACTCCCCATCTGAACGGACCTTTTACTCCGGATTTGGCAACTCCTGTTTCTGAATTCAAAGCTAAAGCTGAAGCTAACGGATGGCCGCTGGAAGTAGAATGGGCATTGATTGGTTCTTGTACCAACTCTTCTTATGAAGATTTATCAAGAGCAGCTTCTATTGTTGAAGATGCAGTGGCAAAAGGAGTTAAACCTAAAGCTATTTTAGGAATCAACCCTGGATCTGAGCAGGTGAAATTCACAGCAGAAAGAGACGGTTTCTTAGATTCTTTCAGAAAATTTGAAAATGCAAGAATTTTTACGAATGCATGCGGACCTTGTATCGGACAATGGGACAGAGAAGGTGCTGAAAAAGGAGAGAAAAACTCTATTATTCACTCGTTCAACAGAAATTTTGCAAAAAGAGCTGATGGTAACCCGAATACTCACGCTTTTGTAGCTTCCCCGGAAATGGTAGCTGCAGTAGCTATTTCAGGAAGATTAGACTTCAATCCTATTACAGATACTTTAACCAACCAAAATGGCGAGCAGGTAAAACTTGACGAGCCAAAAGGATCTGAACTTCCTGCAAGAGGGTTTGCAGTAGATGACAATGGATATCAGGCTCCTTCTGAAGATGGTTCTTCAGTGACAGTGAATGTAAGTCCTACTTCAGACAGATTACAGTTATTAGAAGAATTCCCGGCTTGGGATGGTAAAAATATTGAAGGAGCTAAGGTATTGATCAAAGCTTTCGGAAAATGTACTACTGACCACATTTCTATGGCAGGACCATGGTTGAAATACAGAGGTCACCTTGATAACATTTCAAATAACATGTTGATCGGAGCTGTGAATGCATATAACATGGAAACCAATCGTGTTAAAAATGAATTAACAGGTGAATATGGTGAAGTTCCTGCTGTACAGAGAGCTTATAAAGCTGCAGGAATCCCTTCTATCGTTGTTGGAGACCAAAACTACGGTGAGGGTTCTTCCAGAGAACACGCTGCAATGGAGCCAAGACACCTTGGGGTAAAAGCGGTATTGGTAAAATCATTTGCAAGAATCCACGAAACAAACCTTAAAAAACAAGGGATGCTTGGATTAACATTTGCTAATGAGGCCGATTATGATAAAATCCAGGAAGATGACACCGTCAACTTCTTAGATCTTGATCAGTTTGCACCGGGAAAACAATTGACTTTAGAGTTTGTACATGCTGACGGTACTAAAGACATCGTTATGGCTAACCATACCTATAATGATCAACAAATTGACTGGTTCAAAGCAGGTTCTGCTCTAAACCTTATCAAAAGACAAGAACATTAATTATTAGATTAATTACATATACAAAAAGCAGCTTCTCTGAAGCTGCTTTTTTATTTATTTAAGACTATTTAAAAGATTCGCTCTATAGCTGTCACCTATGGGAATTTCATGCTCCGACAGTAAAAGTATCTTTTTAGTGCCTATGCTTTTTATCTGGTTCAGGTTAATCATAAAAGATTTATGAACACGGATAAAAGATTCCTTCGGAAGTTCCTGCTCCAAAGATTTTAAACTATCTAAAATAATGTACTCCTGATGAACTGTCCGGATATTGACGTAATCTTTAATACTTTCAATATAAAGGATTTCATCAAAATTAATGCGGTGCTGCTGCCCTGATGATTTTACAAAAAAATAGGTATCAGAGTTTACTTCACTCACCGCAAACCTCTCCTGGACCTTCAGTGCACTTTTATTAAAACGATCAAAAGAAATGGGCTTTAAAAGATAATCTACAATATTGTGCTCATATCCCTCCAGAGCGTATTCAGAATAGGCTGTCGTTAAAACATATTTAATTTTTCCTCCTACAATCTTCATGAAATTAATTCCGGTAAGTTCCGGCATCTGAATATCCAGAAATACAACATCAGTATCATTATTTTGGATATATTCCAGCGCCAGAATGGGATTTTCCGTAGAAAAAACCAACTCGAGAAAAGGAATTTTCCGGACATAATTTTCCAGAAGCGAGATCGCCAGCGGTTCATCATCTACAATGATACATTTAATCGTTCTCATAAGGGAAAATTATTCTTAAATCTACAATAAATTCAGATTCTAAATCCTTTATATAGAGTTCATGCTTTTTAGGATATAAAATTTCCAACCTCTTTTTCACGTTTTCAATGCCAATTCCTGACGCTGTATCTTTCATCCTTTGATTTTTATAATTATGAAGATAAAAATGAAGCACTTTATTGTCATCTGAAACTTTCAATACAAAACCCTTATCTCTAAAATCTCCGTGTTTAAAGGCATTTTCCACAAATGGCACCAACAGCATGGGTGAAATATTAATTTTAGGATGATTGATATTTTTTTCAATGACGAGCAATTCGGGATTTTTGATTCTGAGTTTTTCAAGGCCAATGAGGCTTTCAATATATCCTATTTCTTTATCCAGGCTGATTCCATCTTTTTCAAGGTCTTTAGTGCTGTACCTCAGCAATTCGCTTAATTTTTCAATAGCAGGAAGTGCTTTATCTGAGTTTTGATATACCAGAGAATAGATATTATTTAGCGAATTAAAAATAAAATGAGGGTTGATCTGGGTTTTCAGGGCCTGAAGCTGGGCATGCTTTCTTTCTTCAATAAGTTTTGTCCGTTCCGTCTCTACTTTCAGATAATACTTAAAGAACCACAAGTTGGTACTCACGAAAACCGTTAAGCTCGAATAATAGATATTATCATAAAAATAGTACAGGAAAGTAGTTCCTTCCGCATAATTTCTGAAACCAGTTATGGCAGGCAGCAACAATTCTTCCATTGAATATCTGAACAGGACGAAAATAAATACTCCGACAAAAAAGCCAATGATCATCAGGTAAAATCTTTTAGGATCAAAAAATCTTGGTGCTACAAAAAAATAATTGACGTAAAAACCTAGAAAATTGGCCAGGAAGATCGTAACGTCTAATATATCGAGACCATCTTTATCATATACTGCTCTCGCAAGAAGACCATTGAATATGATCAGCAGCCAATAAAAAAAGTGCAGAAAGAAAACTTGTTTTTGCTTCATGCTCAAATGTAAGCCACAGAACTTTTACATTCCTATACATTTCCGATGAAACCTGTTTTTTTTCCGATGAAACCTTTTTGAGCGGATTAATCCCAGTTGAAATCTAAACGCCATTTCATAAAAAAAAGTTTGAAAATACCTTTGATCCAAGATTATAAACTATGAAACTGAAATATATCCTGATCGGCAGCCTTTTATCTGCAACGCTATCTGCACAAATTCAAAAAGACAGCACCCAGCATGTGGAACAGATCAATCTTTTGGTGAAGAAAAAACTCATTGAAAGAAAAGCAGACCGCCTTATCTTCAATGTAGAAGCATCGATAGCTTCTCAAGGGATGGATGGAACAGAAACACTTGCCAATGTCCCTATGTTGAAAGTAGATGAAAACATGGGATCAATCTCTATTACAGGGAAAAGTACCGTGAATGTGATGATCAACGGAAGAATGCTGAATCTTTCAGGAACTGCTTTATTAAATTATCTGAAATCTATCCGTTCTGAAAATATCTCAAAAATAGAAGTCATTACGACTCCTCCATCAAAATATGAAGCTCAGGGAAACAGTGGCATCATTAATATTATTCTGAAAAAGAACCCGAATTTAGGGTTTAGTGGAAATATCAATTCTAATCTCATCCAGAGAAGCTACTCGGGTTTCAGTTCCAATGGATCGCTTAATTATCAGACCGAAAAATTCAGCAGCAGCCTGAAACTGACGTATTATGATTCAGCCAAGCGTACCGATGAAAACTATAATATCATTGGAGCCTCCCAGAATTACAGCAATTCCATCCGCAGAGATATGTGGAAGGAACTCACACCCACTCTTAATCTCTCCTATAAAATCAGTAAAAACGCTGAGATCGGGATGGAATACATGTATGCCAACGAAAAATCCGGGATGGATATCGTCAATACCACAAAGAATATTGATTCCAATCTTAAGGAGGAAAACCTTTTAACCAACACCTTCCACCGCGAAAAGCTTCCAACCCACACATTAAGTGCTTATTATAACCTGAAACTGGATTCACTGGGTAAGAAACTGAGCATTGCTGGAAACTTTTATAAGAACAATTCTGATACAGAGGTGAATTTTTCTACCCTTACCCTTTCAGATCATTCCGTTCAGGATGTCAAAACCACGTCTCTGATCTCACCACAGATTTTTTCCGCGCAGGCAGATCTGGAACTTCCTTTTTCATTCGGAACCATTGAAACCGGAGTGAAATTCAATCAGTTTAAAAACAGTTCGGATATTCAGTATTTTAACCTGAATGGCGGGCAATATGTTCCGGATCCTTCAAGAGCTAATTTGTTCCAATATCAGGAAGAAAATTATGCCGGTTACTTCAGTTTCGCCAAAACATTCGGGGAGCACTGGGAAACCAAGGCAGGTATCCGATACGAAAATACAAACGCGGAAAGCACGACCCCATCTTCCAATTCACATAACAAGTACAATTACGGGCAATGGTTTCCATCTGCTTATGTTTCGTACAAGGAAGATAAAAATGTGTTCAGCTTTTCCTATTCCAGAAGGATCAACCGCCCGAGTATGGGTAATCTTAACCCTTTTCGCTGGTACTCGAATCCATATTCCTATTCTTCAGGAAATCCTTTACTGACCCCAGCTTACATCAATAACTGGGAGTTGGGATATACTTTCAACAATAAATTTTCAACCAGTGTTTATTATCTGAAAATGAAAAATGCATTTGGTCAGATCTCTGTCATTGATGATATTTCACAGATTTCAACCTACCTGAACTATTACAACAACAACTTCTGGGGTCTTAATACCTCTTACACGGATACTTTTTTCAAATTCTGGGAAACCAGCCTTTCTTTGAATGCTTCCCTTAAGAATTCAGCTGTATTCAATGTTGACGCTAAAACACAGAAAGGAAGTTCATTCAGCTATTCCATCAACAATACGTTTACTTTAAATAAAAACAAGACCCTTGTATTTTTCCTGAACTACAGCCACAGTCTTGCGTACAAAAATGTGAATTCCTATTTTCAGGCCTTCCCGGAACTGACTTCCGGATTAAAGGTTTCTCTGATGGAAAAGAAACTTCAGATCAATGCAACAGTGACCAATATTTTTGCACAGAGATACCGCGGAGAATTGTATTTCTCTGATAATAACCAGTATATGGATAACTATTGGGACGGCAGAAGCTTCCGTTTAAGTGTTAATTATACTTTTGGAAGCGGCAAAAAGAAAATCAATAAGAAGAATATCAATTTCGAAGAGAAAGAAAGAGCACAGTAATCAATTTTGCACTTCATATCAATAAAAAAACAGAGAATGAATCTCTGTTTTTTTTGTTTTAACCTTTATCTGTTTTAAAATTTAAACTCCACTCTTGCAAACACAAAACGTCCTCCTATACCATACTGGGAAACCTGTCTGGAATACACAAACTGGTTATCCGCCGTTAATGAACTGATATTAGGACTTTTCGACGGAAGAATATTGAAGATATTATTGCTTCCTATCGTTGCCGAAATATTTTTGTTAAAATCATACCCTACAGAAAGATCTGTTACAATACGGTCATTTAAAACAAAATGTTCTCTGCTTTCGGTCACCCCGTCAAAGTTGGCATCCAGCACATCTGCATCAGTGACTTTTCCAAAGTAAGAATTCCTAAGAGCAACGGTAAGTGCCGAAAACCTCACGGTATTGGCAAACGTGGCTTTTATGCGAGGTACGGCTTCTTCAAAATATACTCTGTTCGGTTCAGAAAAATAACTGTCGATCTGGCTTGTCAATTTAGGAGAGGCGTGAATATCACCTACTCTTCTGGTCTGATTCAGGTTAAGTCCCAGATTATTTTCCAAAGATATTCCTTCCGAAATTCTTGAATTCTGGGAGATAGTAATGTCCAATCCTTTTGTCTGGGAATCTACGGCGTTAGCAAAGAAATTCGCAGCACTCGCTCTCGCAATATCAAAAGCTCCCTGCAGCACTGCCTGGTCTGATCCGGGTGCAAAACTTCCTTCCGGACGATAGAATAAATCAGTAAGCACTACTCTATCCTTAATCTTTATCAGATAAGCATCTGCTGTAAATACAAGACTTAAAGCCGGGATTTTCCAGGTAATCCCCGTGCTGTAAGATTGTGAAGTTTCCTGTTTCAGTTTAGGAATTCCCAAAGCCTGAGCTGCTTCAGAATCATTTCTGAATGTTCCCACTTGAGTTGTTTTCCCCTGCTGAATTAAAGTAGAGGTGGAACTGTAGTAAATCTGTGCTAAAGAAGGGGCTCTGAATCCTGTAGAAACGGCTCCTCTCCAGTTAAAATTCTTAGCCAGTTTTACATTCGTTGCTAGTTTATAATTAAAGGTAGAACCAAAGTCGGAATAGTTCTCGTAACGTACCGCTCCTTCTACCAACCACCAATCAGTAGGCTCAATTTCTACGTCAGCATATGCTGCGACACTGTTTCTGCTTCCAGAAACCGCATTATCGGGACTGAATCCCGGAAAAACCTGTGACCCGGCTGGTCTTATATTCCCAAAGAAATCAGTGGTCTTTTCATTTTCAGGAGTAGCAGCCGTTACTACACGGCCAAAAATGTCATAGGAAACGTAGGAGTTTTCATTTCCTGCATTCACTTTATAGTTTTCATACCTGTATTCTCCACCAAAGGCCACATTCAGACCGTGAAGGACATCATATTTTTTTGAGAAATCCAGGTTCAGAGTATTTTGTGAAAATTCTGATCCGCCTGCTTCGAAAGTTCTTGGTGAACTATCTCCCAGTGATGCATTAAAGGTATTGACCACTCCAAAATTAAAAGCATTCTTCCCGAAAGTATTACTCAAATCTACATTCCAGCCATTCCATTTTCCTTTGATTCCTCCTGCCAAGGAATAATCATTCACACTGGCTTCAATTTGAGGCAGATATCCATTCGGGGTAACAGCATTGATGTTTCTTTCTGTATTTGGAAGTCTGTAAAATCCTCCGGCATTTCCTAAGCGGTAGCTGTAACCTCCAAAGGAATAGACTTTCCAATCTTCATTCACCGGAATTTCAGAATTAAAAAAAAGCTGTGCTGACTGCAGTTTAGACTGTCCCGCCCTTAGGCTGAAATCTTTTCGTTCCAATCCTCTATAGGCAAGTTCTTGGTTGGTAACATCTTTGCCTAAAAGTCCCTGGAGCGCAGAAATACTATTCGCTCCTGATATCTGATTTCTAAAATCCTGTGAAAAGTAACCCACCTGCGATGCATACTGCTTAACGGTATTGATAATCTGCTGGCTATTTGAAGTATTGGTAATATTCTTATATAATCCATCGATATTCACTCCATCCTGCAATGCTCTGTAATTAATTGCATTATAGGCATTATAAATATCACCTTCCCGTACTCCCGCTCTTGAATACGGATCACGGTATTGTACGGATCCGGTAACATTAATGAAGCCTTTCTCACCAATTTTTGCTCCGTAGTTCAGATCGGCTGAGATGGTTTGGCCGTCTATTCCTCCTGAAAAATTATTAGTGACTGGTGAAGCGTATCCTCCCAGGAAAACCTGCCCTGATAATCCCAATCTTCTTTTAAGACCTAAATTCACAACTCCTGCAATGGCATCAGAACCATACTGAGCGGATGCTCCGTCTCTTAGTACTTCTATTTTCTCCAGGGCAAAAGCAGGAATTGCATTAAGATCTGTTCCTACTGAGCCTCTTCCGGGAGTCAACGTAACATTGATCAAGGAAGACTGATATCTTCTTTTTCCATTCAGCAAGACCAGAACCTGATCAGGGCCAAGGCCTCTGAGGAGAGCGGGATCTACAAAATCGGTTCCGTCATTAACGGTATGTGAAGTGGAAGAAAATGAAGGTACCACATAGTTGAGGGCCTGGCTTATATTGTTAACAGGACTTTGTCTTAAGATCTTTGAGATATTGATGATATCTACAGGAACCGGAGTTTCTGTAAGAGATCTTCCCGATCCTCTTGAACCCAGGATTACGACATCATCGATCTTTTTGGATGATGAAGAATCCGACTGTCCAAAGTAAAATGCTGAAATAAGAGCTGCTGAAGCTATGATTGTTTTTTTCTCGAAATTACGCATGTGTTTTTCTATTTTTTATTATTGATCGTTTGTTTGATTTTTAGGCAATACTTATCCTGTATCCATGTGGTAAGGATACTGTCAGAAAGCTAAAATGGGGGTATTATTTTTTAAGGAAGTCTAGAAACAACAACACATGCGCATGTGGAAATGGCATGAAAAGAGGTCAGAATAACGAAGTGAAACTTCATGATCTGAGAAATGATAATGTACATTGGTTTTGGGATTTCCCTTGTCTTTAAACATTGATTTTATTTTAAAACAAAAATTTCAAGATGGGAGAAAATAGAGAATAAACATTTTTTCCGGGCATGCCGGCTTATCTATTTCAGCACCTTGCTTGTTTTTGCAGGTTGCTATCCCATCTATGAGATTCTTGATAATTACGCAGCAAAGATATAATTATTTCGGAAATAAAAAAATTATTGCCAAAAATTTTAACTTTTCGCAAATTCTACCGTAACAAATGAGCTTTTTTTACGTCTAACTGAATAGTAGTAAAAAACATTATGAAAAAAATTATACTCACTGTATCTTTATTAGGTTCCGTCTTTGCTTTTTCGCAGGAAAAGGAAAAAGCACCAAGTAAAGAAAAGCAAATTGAAGGGGTTGTTATTACAAAAACTAAAAAAGCCGTTGAACAGAAAGCCGACCGAACTATTTTTGATTTTTCGGAGCAGCCGCAGCTTAATAACGGAAATGTTCTGGAAGGCATCAAAAAACTTCCGGGATTGGTTTCTACAGACATTGCCGGAATGATGTATCAGGGAAAAATGCTGGATGTTTATCTTAATGGAAGGCCTTTAAATATTACGTCCAATGAATTGAATTCTTTCCTGGAAGGAATGCCCGCCAATTCTGTTGAAAGAATAGAAGTGATCACCCAGCCAGGCGCAGAATACCCAGCCACTTCCGGCGGTGCGATTATGAATATCATTACAAATAAAAATGCCAATAAGTATTTAACAGCCACCTATTCCGGAAATTATTCTTTTACCAATTATGAAAAATTCAGAAGCAGAACGACCAACTCTCTGAATCTGAATGCTAGAAACAAATTATTCGGATGGCAATTGAATTTCGGTCAAAACTACCGTGAAAGCATGATGAATACGATGCAGGATGTGTTGTTGAACAGTAATACAGACCGAATAGGACGTGGATATTTTGCTAAATCAGGATTGACTTTTGATCTGGGAGATGACCGGTTATTGCTAAACTACGATATCTATCATAATAATAATGACAATTATACCGCGAGTAATGGTCTTGCAGAAATTTTTGATAAAGACAAAGATCTGTACAGAGAAGCCAATTTTAATGCTTTCGATGCTGCGCGTACTAATAATTTACGACAGGAAGCTGTTGTGACATATCAAAAACGTTTCAGCGATAAGTCTCAAAAATTAGATTTCCAGTTTGGATATACAAAATCCGACAGTAAGTTTGCTCAGGATAATTTTTTTCAGGAAGGGAATTTCACTGATGACGGACAATCTTTCCGCAATCCTGGTGCCAATGATATCCTTAATAATAAATCGGATATGAGGGTTGCCAATTTCAAAGTAGATTATTCACAACCTATCAAGATTCTTGACGGTGGAAAGGTAAGCGCCGGAGGATTGTATGAAAGACAGGATTTTGAAACGGAAAGCAAAGGGCTTACAAACCTGGAATACCAGAGACAGACTGCTTCTACCTACCTGGAGTTTCAGGCTAAACTGAAAAAATTCGACTTCACGTTAGGAGCTCGTGCTGAAAATTATGATATTTCCGGGATTGCAAGAAAGGATAGTGCAGGTACGATTGTACAGAAAGATCTTACCACGTTCAATAAGTTTAAACTTTTCCCAAATGCCAGTGTACAGTACAGCCTGATGAAGCAGGTGTATATTGCTGCAAACTATAATAAAAAGATAAGCTTACCGAGTATTTCTGCCCTGAATCCGAATAACGTAACGTTTTCAGGTCCCAACACGCAGGTAAACGGTAACCCAAATCTTCAGCCTACTATTTTTGATAATTATGAATTAAAGATCTCTGCTTTTGATTACGCATTTATCGGATACAGCGTAAGTTCTGCAAAAGATCAGGTAGCGCAGATCATCATGAAGGATGGTAAAAACCTATACAATCAACAGGTGAACATTTCCAGTATGAAAATTCATAACTTCAATGTCGGGCTTCCTGTTCCTTTTATGGTCTTCAGTAAGCCGATCAGCGAGATCATGAAGTTTGATTTCAATCCTGATAAGATCAATTTTATGTATCTGTATGCGGGATATCAGAAGCATGACATTAAAAACCTTAGTAATAACGGCTTCTGGATTTTTAACGTGATGGCCCAGCTGATTCTTCCTAAAGGCATTAAAATGACTGCAAATTACAGTTATCTGACTCGTAAGGCGGGCTATTTCTACTTTACAGCAGAAAAACCGTTTAACAATAATGTTGATATCACGTTAACGAAGAAATTCCTGGATAATAAACTGACTCTTTCTATTTTTGCGAATGATATCTTTAACGGACAGGTTATGCAGGTACGTTCTAACCCGCCTTCAGGGGATGCTGTGGTGTTGAGAAGCAAGTATGATTCAAGAAACTTCGGGTTGTCTATCAATTATAAAATTCCTACCAAAAATAAGCTGGCAAAAGAAGATGCCAATATCTTAAACAGCACGAAAAAAGAAGACTCCGGTGGCGTGATGCAGCCGGGACAATAGTTTGAACAATCATAAAAAAAGGGGCAGTAAGAAATCTTACTGCCCTGTTTTATTGTAAACAATCTCATTAAAAATCAACGGACTGAAATCTCCAGTTGAGTGTATCGATTAGGGTCATTTGATTGATCGGTACAGGAAGATCTGTGATGATGTGTAAAGCCAGATTAGCCATCATACTCCCCACAATTCCAGGCAAAGTTCCCAGTACACCAAGGCTGTCGCAGTCGGGAATATCTTCATCAAAAGGAGGTTCGGGAAAAAGGTCTCTTAAGTTTTTGCTTCCTTTATGATTGAATACAGCAACCTGCCCGGAAAATCCTAATATACTGCCATAGATAAGTGTTTTTTTTATGATGACACAGTTGTCATTGATCAGATAACGTGTTGAGAAATTATCTGAACAATCTACTACCATGTCATAGCTGGAAATGATTTGTTCTGCGTTTGAAGGCTCTATCTTTTCTTCAATTTCAACACAATGTACATGATGATTGAGCTTTTTCACAAATTCTGCTGCACTGCTGACTTTTGATTTTCCTACCAACTGCTCATGATGAATGACCTGACGGTTTAAATTGTGAAGTTCCACTTGATCAAAATCCGCCATTCCTAAAGTTCCTACACCAGCTGCTGCCAGATATTGAATAACAGGACTTCCCAGCCCGCCGGCACCCACGACCAGTACTTTTGAAGCCAGTATTTTTCGTTGGCCTTCCAATCCTACCTCATCAATAAATATCTGACGGCTGTACCGGGCAAAAATATCTTCGCTTTTCATTTAATTCATATGTTTTGAACTATTAAGATTTTTAAGCTATTAAGAAATATTAAGATGAGCTTCAATGTGCTTAATAGTTTAATTTTTTTAAAATCCGCTGTAAGCATTATCCCAGTCTTTCATCACCGGATCGTAGCCTGCTTTTCTAATGCTGTCTTTCACTTCTTCCATACTACGTTCATCACTGATTTCAAACTGTTCCAGGGATTCTATATCTACCGCATAACCGCCGGGGTTTGTTTTTGAAGCTGCACTCATTGTTGTTGCTCCGAGTGCTATGATATTATCCCTGAACTTTTCGTTTTCTCTGGTGGATATTGATATTTCAAGGTCTTCATTCCAGATTCGGTAGGCACAGATCAGCTGTAAAAGATCTTTATCATCCATTATAAAATTAGGTTCTATGATTCCTTCCGCCGGTCTCAACCTCGGAAATGATACTGAAAACCGGCTTTTCCAGTACTCTTTCTGTAAATAATCAATATGAAGCGCATTGAAAAAACTGTCTACGCGCCAATCTTCCAGCCCTAATAAAACACCGAGTCCAATTTTATGGATTCCTGCTCTTCCTATCCTGTCAGGCGTATCAAGGCGGAAGTGAAAATTTGATTTTTTTCCTTTGGGATGATATTTTTTATAGACTTCCTGATGGTATGTTTCCTGATACACGAGCACAGAATGTACACCTTCCTGATGCAACTCCAGATATTCTTCTTCTGACAATGGCTGCACTTCAATGGATATATTGGCAAAATGCGGTCTCAGCTTGCGGACAGCATTTAAAAAATAGGGAACTCCCACTATTTTATGAGCTTCTCCGCTTACCAGCAGGACATGATTGACCCCCATAGCTTTTAGAGCAGTGGCTTCTATCATCAGTTCTGTATCCGAAAGCGTTTTTCGTTTAAGGATATTATCCAAACTGAATCCGCAGTAGGTACAGATATTCTGACATTCATTACTGAGATACAGCGGAGCATACAACTGAATTGTTTTTCCAAAGCGTTTCTGCGTAAGAGCCTGGGCTATCACTGCCATACGTTCCAGTTGCCTGGCCGCCGCAGGAGAAATCAGGTGAAGGAAGTCTTCTATGGTTTTATTCTTTTTCTGCAGACTATATTCTACATCTGAAAGGGTTACCCTGTCCAATTTTTCCTTAATTTCCTGCCAGGAATAATGTTCAAAAATATCTTTAAAGCTGTTCATGATTTCTGTTGTTATTCAAATAAAAATGAGGTCAGCGGGCTGGATGCTTCGGCATTGTTTCCAATAGCTCCCAATCCTGATTCAAACGCTCTTCTTCCTGCAATAACTCCTTCTTTAAATGCCAGTGCCATATTCACCGGATTTCTGGCAACTGCAATGGCGGTGTTGACAAGAACTGCATCAGCACCCATTTCCATTGCTTTTGCCGCATCGGAAGGGGCTCCTATTCCTGCATCCACCACCACGGGAACCTTCGACTGACTGATGATAATTTCTAAGAAATCCAATGTCCTCAAGCCTTTATTCGTTCCAATCGGAGCTCCCAACGGCATCACTACTGCAGTTCCGGCATCTTCAAGACGCTTGCATAAAACAGGATCTGCATGAATGTAGGGCATTACGATAAATCCCAATTTTGCTAACTCTTCTGTAGCATAGAGAGTTTCTATAGGGTCAGGCAATAGGTATTTCGGATCCGGATGAATTTCCAGCTTTACCCAATTGGTTTCCAACGCTTCACGGGCAAGTTGAGCGGCCAATACGGCTTCTTTTGCGGTGCGGGCGCCTGAAGTATTCGGTAAAAGATGGGTTTGGGTAGCTTGCAATGAATTAAGTAAATCATCTTCAGAAGACTGGGTGTCCAATCTTTTTAATGCCATGGTGACCATTTGGGTTCCTGATGTCATAATAGATGCTTCCATTTCTCTCATGCTTCCGAATTTTCCGGTTCCTAAAAAGAGCCTCGAAGTAAAAACCCGGTCTGCTATTATTAATTGCTGATTATTCATTTCATTATTGTTTTAAATTCATTGATGATAGAAGGATTTTCTGTAATCAGGCCGGAGATTGCCGCCCCGTATATTCCTGCCTGCTGTAATGGGATGATATCTTCTAACCGGACTCCGCCAATAGCATAGATCTTTGGAATTTCTATTGATTCTTTCTGTAAGCTTTCAATCATATTTTGATAGCCTTCAAACCCCAAAACCGGACTGAGCTTTTCTTTTGTTGTTGTAAATCTTAACGGCCCTAAACCAATGTAATCACAACCTTCGTTAATTCTTTGCAATACATCCGAAAGTGTATTGGCCGTTCCGCCGATAATTTTATGATCTCCCAGTAGTAATCTTGCTTCTGAAACTGATTCGTCATTGAGACCCAGATGTACTCCGTCTGAATCAATCATCTTTGCAACCCGGACATGGTCATTGATAATGCAAATGGCGTTATAGTTTGAACACAGTTGTTTTGCATGCTCACAAAGCCTGATGAATTCCTTTTCCGAAGCATCTTTCCATCGGACCTGAACCCATTGTATGCCATTATCCAGCACTTTATGAATATTGAGTTTCTGTTCAGATTCAGTCTTTCCCTGTGAGATGTATTGTAATTTTTCCATGATTACGATTGATTGTATTCTTAATAAAAAGGGTTATTTTAAATTATGATTTGCTTTCACCTTTAAGAAAGAACAATATCCCTGCATTTCTTAAAAACATCAACAGGGGTACTGCTACTCCAGATTGCTCCCAACAAGGCTGCTCCATCTGCTCCGGCTAGAAATACTTTTTTAATAACATGTTCATCAATCCCGCCCAAAGCAATAAATTTTACATGGACGTTATTCCGGTAGGTAAGATCTTCCATCATTGTTGTATCCTTTCCATATCCTTTTTTAGAAATACTGGGAAACACAGGGCTTATAAATGAATACTGCCATTCGCTTCCCAGCATATTATAATCCTTGATCTGATGGACCGAAGTTGAAATGATATTTCCTTCTTCGATCTTTGATCTGTATAATCCATTGATCCGATCGGCTTCTCTCACATGAAACCGGGAAATACCATACAATTTTCCTACCTCATAACGACTGTGCAATACCAGTTGAGAATGGAATGTCTGATCGATCCCATTGATCAGCGCCTTCATTTCTTCATCATTAATAAAAGGCTTTCTGATGTGTAGAAGATCAAGCCCGGCACGAAACATTTCGTTGATGGTTTCAATTTCATGGCTGATGAGGTCTTGCTGGGTAATTACAACGATCATAGATAAATCTCTTTGCCTTTTTCAATGAATTCCATGGACTTATTAAACATTCCCTGTTCTGCAGATTCCCGAATTTCCTGGGTAATTTTCATCGAACAGAATTTAGGTCCGCACATGGAACAGAAATGGGCAATTTTAGCTCCTTCGGCTGGAAGTGTTTCATCATGATATGATTTTGCCGTTTCCGGATCTAGTGAAAGGTTAAACTGATCTTCCCACCGGAACTCAAACCTTGCCTTGCTCAATGCATTATCTCTGTACTGCGACCCGGGATGTCCCTTGGCCAGATCTGCCGCATGGGCAGCGAGCTTATAGGTGATCACCCCATCTTTTACATCTTTTTTATTGGGAAGTCCTAAATGTTCTTTGGGTGTAACATAACACAGCATGGCGCACCCAAACCAGCCAATCATCGCTGCCCCTATTCCTGAGGTGATATGATCATATCCCGGAGCAATATCCGTCGTCAACGGACCTAAAGTATAAAATGGAGCTTCATGACATTCTTTCAGCTGTTTGTCCATATTTTCTTTAATCATATGCATCGGCACATGGCCTGGACCTTCAATCATTACCTGTACATTATGTTTCCATGCAATTTTGGTCAGTTCTCCCAACGTTTCCAATTCTGCAAACTGGGCAGCATCGTTTGCATCGGCAATAGAACCCGGGCGAAGTCCATCTCCCAAAGAAAAAGCCACATCATATTTCTTCATGATTTCGCATATCTCTTCAAAATGGGTATATAAAAAGTTTTCTTTGTGATGATAAAGGCACCATTTGGCCATGATAGAACCTCCTCTGGAAACAATTCCTGTGACTCGTTGAGCCGTAAGATGAATGTACCGCAGCAAAACACCCGCATGGATCGTAAAATACGACACACCCTGTTCTGCCTGCTCTATTAAGGTGTCTTTAAAAACTTCCCAGGTCAAATCCTCAGGAACGCCTTTCACTTTTTCCAATGCCTGATAGATCGGTACAGTCCCTATCGGAACCGGACTATTCCTGATGATCCATTCTCTGGTTTCATGAATGTTTTTTCCTGTTGAAAGATCCATAATCGTGTCAGCACCCCAGCGGCAGGCCCAGACTGCTTTCTCAACTTCTTCTTCGATACTTGATGATACAGCACTGTTGCCAATATTGGCATTGATCTTAACCAAAAAATTTCGTCCAATGATCATCGGTTCACTTTCCGGATGATTGATATTATTAGGAATGATTGCTCTTCCGGCGGCTATTTCATCTCTTACAAACTCGGGAGTGATTTTATTTTTAGGGGTATTGGCTCCAAAACTATTTCCCGGATGCTGACAAGCCATTTCTTTTGAAACTGTGTCCAGCTGTTCTATCCGTTGGTTTTCCCTGATGGCAACATATTCCATTTCTGCTGTAATGATGCCCTGTCTTGCATAATAAAGCTGGGTAATTTCTTTTCCGTTTTTCACCACTTTAGGTTTGTGATCATAGGAAAAACGAAGATCATCCAAACGAGAATCTGCAAGGCGTGCTTTTCCATATGCTGAGGTTATCCCTTCCAGGATATCTACGTCTTTACGTTCCAGGATCCATTGTTCCCTTATTCTTGGGATTCCTTTTAAAATATCTATTACCGCATTTTTATCCGTGTAGGGTCCTGAGGTATCATAAATGGTTACCGGCGGGTTATGTTCCAGTGTTCCATTACTGAGTTTGGTGGGACTCAGGTGTATTTCACGCATGGCCACATGGATGGGATGCAGTGTTCCTTCAATATAGATTTTATTTGAGTTCGGAAATGGCGAACAGGTGATTGAATGAGCCATAAAATTTTTGTTTTTTATATGAGAATTATCCGCCCTGAGTGGCAGTAATGATTAAAATTGAATCTTTGTCTTTAAGCAATGTATCAGGCCAGGACGGCTGGGGAACAATAGAGTTGTTGAGGGCAACGGCGATCCCTTTTTTACGTTCGGGTACCTCCATAGCCATTAATGCTTCCAGATTTTCGGGAAGTTGATCAAACGTCTTCGTTGTATGGTTGATTATGAGCTGCATTCCTAAGTTTTAATTAAACATATCACTTTAGGAATGGCTGTAATTATGCTATAGAATGCACAACAAAAGTCATTTCACTTTTCCCTACGCTGGTATGATCCAGATCAGGTTCAAAGGGTAAAGTCTCAGTCTGTTTGTAACAGACACCCCTAAAGTATGGGACGAAGGTAGTTATTTTTTCAGAATGAGCAAAATTTCATTTATTTCTGAAAGCAACAAGGCCGGAAATCGTACAATTTCCGGCCTTGTTCTTTATTTTCCAGCTCAATATGTTGAGATATTAATGTTATTCTTCTTCACAGGCTCTCCAGATCGCATCATTCTGCGGTACGGGAGCTATAACTTCAATCTTTTCTTTGGTTACGGGATGAATAAATTCCAGTTTTCTGGCATGAAGGTTAATTCCGCCATCCGGATTTGAGCGTGGCGAACCGTATTTCAAATCTCCTTTAATAGGAACTCCGGTTTTGGATAGCTGAGCTCTGATCTGGTGATGTCTTCCTGTTTCCAGATCAATTTCCAGCAAAAGATAGTTATCTAACGTTTTGATTACATGATACGTTAAAATGGCTTCTTTTGCTCCTTCCGTGGCCTTGGTAAAAACAATTGCTTTATTAGTTTTTTCGTTCTTCTGTAAATAATGTACTAAGCGCTGGCTTTTGGGGATCATTTCCTTGGGAACAACAGCCCAGTAGGTCTTTTTAATTTCCCTGTTTTTCACCATCTGGGTCAGACGGGAAAGTGCTTTGGAAGTTTTGGCATAAATAACCAATCCGGAAGTTGGACGGTCTATACGATGAACCAAACCGAGAAAAACATTTCCCGGCTTGTCATCTCTTATTTTTATAAAATTTTTAATCGAATCCAATAACGGCTCATCTCCGGTTTTATCTCCCTGAACAAGCTGACCGACTTTTTTATTAATGATTAAAAGGTGATTATCCTCGTAAACAATCTGTTCCTTCATATATTCCTAACCTATATTTTTGGGTCTGCCGACAAAAGAAAGGATGATCCCTCCCAGAAGTCCCAGTGTTTTCATTCCTGCCAATCTTGACTCCAGGGGTAAAAATGCTCCGATAATGCATAGAGCACCGGCAGCATACATGGCATACACAAAGTTTTTATTGGTGAGAGCAGGTGCTTGAAGCAGAAAGCTCGCTCCAATAAGGACATAGAAAATTCTTTTTGAAAGCAAAATATTAATTTCAGGCGAGAACAGATTAAACCATCCCACTGCAAGGCAAAGAATGGCAACGATGGATATTATTCCTTGTAAGGCTTGTTGGTTTCTCATGAATTAATAGCTTTCTTTTTCATTTGGAAATTCTACAGCCTTCACGTCTTTTACATACTGAGCTACAGCTCCTGTAATTTCTGTGTAAAGATCAAGGTATCTTCTCAGGAATTTCGGGCTAAACCCTTGGTTCATTCCTACCATATCATGATATACCAAAACCTGTCCGTCACAATCCGGGCCTGCACCAATTCCGATCGTTGGAATCGTAATGCTTTCTGATACTCTTTTAGCCAAGTCAGCAGGAATTTTCTCAAGTACAACAGAGAAACATCCCAGTTCTTCTAAAAGTTGTGCATCAGCAATTAGTTTTTCAGCTTCAGCTTCTTCTTTGGCTCTTACTTTATAGGTTCCAAATTTATAAATTGACTGTGGCGTCAATCCTAAATGTCCCATTACAGGAATCCCTGCATTAATGATTTTCTTAATGGATTTTGAAATTTCTTTTCCACCCTCAATCTTAACCCCGTGCGCTCCTCCTTCTTTCATCATTCTTACGGCAGATTCCAGTGCTTTTTCCGGATTACTCTGGTACGTACCGAACGGAAGATCGGCGATCACCAAAGCTCTGTCTACTCCACGTACTACACTTTGAGCATGATAAATCATCTGATCCAGCGTGATAGGTAATGTAGTTTCAAAACCAGCCATTACGTTAGCAGCCGAATCTCCTATTAAAATTGCATCTACTCCACCTGCATCTACCATTTTGGCTGTGGTAAAATCATAGGCTGTAAGCATTGTTATTTTCTCCTTGTCGAATTTCATTTTACGCAAGGTTTCAGTCGTAACTTTTTTAATTTCAGAGTGAACAGACATAATTTATCTATTTTTAAAAGTTAAAAAGTCGGCTTTCGCCGACTTAAATTTTGTATGATTTTTATAAAACTACGTGTCCTAGTTTCATTAGTTTGTCGTGGTTTAGGATTCTGATGTTTCTGCCGTCAACTTCTATCAGACTGTCCTGTTTGAATTCGGAAATCAAACGGATGGCACTTTCGGTGGCCGTACCGATAATATTGGCAATTTCTTCTCTGGTGAGCGAAATTTTGATAAACCCTTCAGGATCCACCCCTAATTTCTGTTCCAGAAGCAGTAAAATCTCAGCCAGTCTTTCTCTTACCGTCTTTTGGGCAAGGAAAGTAACGGTATTTGAAGATTCACCCAACTCATAAGAAATCTTCTGAAGCATCACAAATGATAATTGGGGATCAACTTCTAAGAGGTACATGAAAACCTCTGCAGGCAGAAAAATGCATTCTATATCTGTCATTGCTTCAGCCTTTGCCTGGAAATTTTCTCCGCAAAGTAATGAACGATAGCCGATGATGTCGCCCTCTTTGATAAATCTTAAAATCTGATCTTTCCCGAATGCTCCCGATTTTGATAGCTTAGCTGCTCCTTTTTCTAAAAAGTAAACTCCTCTTGGAGTTTCTCCATCCTCGAAAATGATATCGTGTTTTTGAAAATCGAGCCTCTTCTTGGCACTCATGTACTTCTCAAAATCTGCACTGGAAAGTCTTTCTTTAAATGATTTATCATTAAAAACTCTGGCGAACCTCTCTTCAATTGCAATCTGTTGTTCCTGCGACATTTTATATGACATTTATCACAAAAATAGAACATTTTAACTCGATAAACAAAAAAAATTGTTATAATTTTGTACGTCAATAATTTAGGGAGGTGAGCGAGAACTGTTTTCATTGTGGTCAGGGTATAGAAAAAGAGAGAATTCTTTTTGACGAAAAAATTTTCTGTTGCAACGGCTGTAAATCTGTTTACGAAATTCTAAATACGAATAATCTAAGTAATTTTTACGAACTTAATAAGAGAGCCGGAATTCGTCCTAATGATGAAAACTCTTCACAATTTGACTATCTTGATACTCCTGAAATTTTCGAAAAAGTAACGGATTTCTCTGAAGGAAATACCAGTCTGGTTACTTTTAAAATCCCGGTTATCCACTGTTCTTCATGTATCTGGTTACTGGAAAGTCTTCATACTTTAAATAAAAATATCAAATACTCTCAGGTCAATTTCACCAGAAAGAACTTGCAGATATCTTTCAATCATAACGATTTAAAATTAAGCGAATTAGCTAATTTTTTAACCAATCTTGGTTACAAACCGGTTATCAGCCTTGAAACAGCTGATAAAAACGTTGATCATCTTGACAAATCATTACTTATAAAGTTTGTTATTGCCGCCTTTGCCTTCGGTAACGGAATGTTCCTCGCCATCCCGGAATATATGGGGGAGCAGGATTACTGGATGGAACATTATAAAGGACTGTTCAGGGTATTGATGTTTATCCTTGCCTGTCCCGTTGTGTTTTACTCCGCTTCTGATTATTATAAATCGGCATGGTACGGATTAAAAAATAAAATCGTGAATATTGACGTTCCGATTGTGCTTGGAATTTTCGTGCTTTTTGGCCGTAGTATTTACGAGATTGCTACTGATTACGGACCAGGTTATTTTGACACTTTATGTGGTCTTTTATTCTTCATGCTTATGGGGAAACTCTTTCAAAAAAGAACCTACAGTGCACTTTCTTACGACCGTGATTACAAATCATTTTATCCTATCGCCGTTACCAAAGTTGATTTTAATGGAAAACAGGACAACATTTTACTTTCTGAAGTAAAAGTAGGCGATCGTATTTTAGTGAGAAATGAAGAAATTATTCCTGTGGATGCCATTTTAATTAATGGTGAAGGAAATATAGACAACAGCTTCATTACAGGAGAAAGTGAAAGCATCAGCAAGCATCCGGGAGATAAAATCTTTGCAGGGGGAAAACAGATCGGATCTTCACTGGAACTTGAAGTGATTAAAGATGTCGACCAAAGCTACCTTACCCAGCTTTGGAATAAAGAAGCATTCAAAAAACACGAAACAGGATTAGACACACTGACGAATAACATCAGTAAATATTTCACTTTCATTATTTTAGGTATTGCAGCAGCTTCTGCAATTTACTGGTCATTTATTGATCTGGAAAAAATGTTCCAGGTAGTTTCCGCTATTCTGATCATTGCTTGTCCTTGTGCTCTGGCGCTCTCTGCTCCATTTACTTTTGGACATATCATGAGGATCTTAGGAAGAAATAAGTTCTATGTAAAAGACACCCTTACCATTGAAAAAATAGCGAAACTCGACACCATTGTTTTTGATAAAACAGGAACGATTACGCACAGAAAAAAATCAAGTATACAATATCAGGGTACTGAAATCAGTGAATTTGATTTACTGAATATCAAGACGTTATTAAAGAATTCCAACCACCCGCTTTCTAAATCTCTCTATGAATTTATAGACGTGAATGACGAATATTTCCCTGTAGAGCAATTCAGAGAAATTTCCGGAAAAGGTTATGAAGCTAAGATACGAGGGAACACCTATAAAATTGGTTCTGCACGTTACAACAATCAGGAATCCAAAAATCTTGAAACCGCAGTTTTTATAAGTAAAAATGACGAATTTTTAGGAAAATTCATCTTTAAAAATGAGTACCGTCAACATCTTAAAGATTTATTTAAAAAACTGACTCACTATAAAATTTTCATTCTGAGCGGAGATAATTCTTCTGAAGAAAACCAGCTTAAGGAATTAATTCCAAGTTTTCACGCTATGGCATTTAACCAAAGCCCGGAAGACAAACTGAATTATATTAAAAATCTTCAGGATCAAAACCTCAAAGTTGCCATGCTTGGAGATGGTCTTAATGATGCAGGAGCTTTGAAACAAAGTAATGTAGGAATTGCCATTTCTGATGACACCAACAGCTTCACTCCTTCCTCAGATGTCATCATGAACGGTGAGAAAGTAGTAACCCTTGACAAGTATTTGAACGTTTGCAAAGGCTCCATAACGATTGTGAAAATGACATTTATAATTAGTTTCCTTTACAATATCGTTGGATTAAGTTATGCGGTCACAGGGCATATGCATCCGCTTTTTGCCGCGATCCTTATGCCGATCAGTTCCATTACCGTGGTTTCTTTCACCACACTTTCTACCTGGATATTGGGTAGAAAATACTTCAAAAAACAGGCCTAAACGCCCTTATTTAGACTGATTTTAAATTAGCTGAAATCGGCATTTCGTGATGAATGTCATTATTTTTCACTAAATTTGAACCCCGAAAATAGGTTAATTTTGTTGACTGATGGATATTCTATATTTAATGATCCTTTGCAGTGTTTCCTTGGCTGCAGTTTTCTTGGTAGTATTTATAATAAACGCCAGGAAAGGACAGTTTGAAGATGATGAATCTCCGGCTGTGAGAATCCTTTTTGACTCTGGAGAGATCAAAGAGGATGAAGAAATTGTCAACAAAAAAACAGACGAGAAAATAACAGGAGAAAATAATAAAATTGAAGAAAAAAGTGAATAGTTGATATGGAAACACAGAAGTTTAGTTATGACAACAGTATTGTTCGGGCATTCCTTTACGCGACCATAGTTTTTGGGCTCATAGGATTTACGTTCGGACTTACGGCGGCACTCATGCTTTTCTACCCGGAATTACCTGAATTTTTATTCGGGACTGATGACACTACCATTAGGAGTTTGTCTTCAGGGAATATTCAAGGGCTGATAAACACTCATGGTGCATTTGGTTTTGGTAGAATTAGAATGCTGCACACCAACACCGTAATCTTTGCATTCGTATGTAATATCGTTTATACCGGTATTTATTACTCATTACAGAGATTATTAAAAACAAGAATGTACAGTGACACCTTGTCTTGGTTGCATTTCTGGACTTGGCAGTTTATGATCGTTGCTACGTTCATTACGTTCTTTATGGGGATTAACACCTCAAAAGAATATGCTGAACACGAATGGCCGATCGACATATTAATTGCATTCTCTTGGATCATATTCGGGATCAATATGTTCCTGACGATTGCAAAAAGAAGAGTAAGACACTTGTATGTAGCAATTTGGTTCTATATCGGAACATGGATTGCGGTAGCAATGCTTCACATCTTCAACAACCTGGAGGTTCCTTTATCTTTCACTGGCTGGAAATCTTATTCAGCATACGCAGGGGTAAAAGACGCTATTGTACAGTGGTGGTACGGTCATAATGCAGTAGCATTCGTACTAACGACTCCGGTACTAGGTTTGATGTATTACTTCCTGCCAAAAGCGGCAGACAGACCTGTATTCTCTTATAAGTTGTCTATTATTCACTTCTGGTCATTAATTTTCGTATATATCTGGGCTGGTCCTCACCACCTTCAGTATACAGCACTTCCGGCTTGGGCTCAGGCAGTGGGAACAGGGTTCTCAATCATGCTTATTGCACCATCTTGGGGAGGAATGCTGAATGGTCTTCTTACATTAAGAGGAGCTTGGGATAAAGTAAGAGAAAATCCTATCCTGAAGTTCTTCGTAGTTGCAGTTACCTGTTATGGTATGGCAACGTTTGAAGGTCCGCTTTTAGCGACTAAAAACATCAACAAAATCGGTCACTTTACGGACTGGGTTATTGGTCACGTTCATTTAGGTGCATTAGGATGGAATGGTTTCATGGCATTCGGTGTTATCTATTATTTGGTGCCGATCTTGTGGAGAACAAAACTTTGGTCTGTAAAATTAGCTAACTGGCATTTCTGGTTAGGGACTTTAGGAATTATTTTCTATGCAGTACCAATGTATATTGCAGGATTCACTCAAGGATTAATGTGGAAGCAGTTTAATCCGGATGGAACTTTATTGTGGAAAAACTGGTTAGATACCGTTACTGCAATTATTCCTTACTATAAAATGAGATTTGCTGGAGGTTTATTCTATATCTCCGGAGCCATCTTAATGGTGGTAAACGTTGTAGCTACAGTAAGAAAAGGATCATTCCAAAAAGAAGTTCCTGCAGAAGCTCCTGCTTTGGCCAACATCGGTAAAAACAGAAAAGAAGGAGAAGGTACTCACCTTTGGTTAGAAAGAACACCGGTATTATTAGGTATTTTATCTTTCATAACAATATCAATTGGTAGTTCTGTGGAGATCATCCCGACACTATCTCTTAAGAAAAGTGTCCCTACGATTTCAGCAGTAAAACCTTATTCACCTCTTGAATTAGAAGGTAGAGATCTTTATATTCGTGAAGGATGTAACTCTTGTCACTCTCAGATGATCAGACCATTCAGAGATGAGATTACCAGATTCAACGGTAAAAACGGACAATATTCAAAAGCTGGAGAGTTTATTTATGACAGACCATTTTTATGGGGATCAAAAAGAACAGGACCAGATTTACATAGAGAAGGTGGTAAAAACCCAAGTTCTTGGCATTACAAACACATGTATAACCCAAGATCTACCTCTGCAGGTTCTATCATGCCTCGTTTCCCTTGGTTAATTGCTACGAACTTAGACAGATCTAAAATGGTTGATAAAATGTTACTGATGAAAAATACTTTCGATGTACCATATACAAAACCTCAGATAGATTCTGCTAACGCATGGGCAGACAACCAGGCTAAGAAAATTGTAAAAGATATCTTCTCTGAAGCAGCTGACTTGAAAGATGCATATGCTAAGAGACCTCAAGGAGAATTAGAGAAAAAAGAGATTGTAGCTCTTATCTCTTATCTGCAAAGATTAGGTACTGATATTAAAACAACGGAAATAAAAACAGCAAGTAATAACTAAACATTAAAAGGTTCAATCATGATTCCTCAAAATTTTAAAGATATCTTATCCAATACAGAAAACGCTGGTTTTTACCAGACGCTGGCTCTGATTTTCTTTATGCTGTTCTTCGTAGCTTTGGTAATCTATGTTTTTAGCAGGCCTAAAAAATATTACAAAGAGGAAGAAGAAGCTCCACTTGGGGATGATGAAGACGATTTTAATTTAAAAAATTAAACTATTTATTATGAAACAAAGAACACCTGTTGTTGTAAACATCTTAATAATAATTGGACTCTTAATAGTTTTTTATTATTTGTTTGTACAGAGCTACTCGTTCCTAGCTTCGCCTTACTTCTGGGGAACTGTGGTGATTGGTGCTATTCTAGCATACATCCACAGTGCGATTGGAGATTTGATTGAAAATAATAAATTCAAGAAATTAACTGCAGAAGAAAAAGCAGCCTATTTATCAGAAAAGAAAATCCCTTTCTTAAGAAGAATGTATGACAGTGCTTTCAAAAAGCAGTCTGCAACTGAAGAGAAAGATATCCTTATAGATCACGGTTTTGATGGAATTATGGAGTTGGATAACCAGCTTCCTAAATGGTGGATCGGATTATTCTATTTTGGGACCGCTTTTTGTATTGTGTATATTGCAGCGTACTCTTTCACAGACTTTGCTCACCCATTAAGCGAGTATGAAAAAGAATATAAAGAGCAGATGGCAAGCATTGCAGATTATGAAAAATCTCAACCTCCTGTAACAATAGAAACCGCTAAATATTCTGCTGATAATATCGCAGAAGGTAAAGAGTTATTCAAAACCAACTGTGCATCATGTCACAAAGAAGATGGTAGTGGAGGTATCGGTCCAAACTTGACGGATAACTTCTGGATCAACCAGCCTGAAAAAACGTTATTTAAAAACGTTTTCCATATGGACTGGAATGGTTCTCCTACGAACCCTGCCATGAGAGCTTTTGGTAAAAACGGTGAAGTTTCCGGTGCTGAGATCGAAAAAATCGCAGCGTATGTATACCACATTAACCAGGAACAGCCGCCAATAACACCAGCTCAGGGAGGAGCCGCTCCTCAGGGAACTGAAGCGCATTGGGAAAAAGAATAATTTACACAAAAAATTAGAAACCATATGAAAAACATAATTTGTTATTACCTTAAAAACTAGTAACGAATTATGTTTTTCTTTTTTTAAATACATTACAAAATGTCAGACATAGAAGAAACAGAAGTACGAGGCGGACAGGGGCAGGTTCTGGATCCTGAGACTTACAGAGATTCTATAGGGACGATGGAGCAATCCGGTAAAAGAAAATGGGTATTCCCCAGAAAACCTAAAGGGAAATACACCAACTATAGAAACCTGGTAAGCTATACTTTATTACTTATTTATTTTACGGTGCCATTTCTTACCATTAATGGCAACCCATTCTTTCTGTTCAATGTTATTGATAGAGAGTTTTACATCATGGGACAGCCGTTCTATCCACAAGACTTTTTCATCCTTACTTTAGGAGCTATTGCGTCTTTAATATTCATTATTATTTTTACGATTGCATTCGGAAGAATTTTCTGCGGGTGGATATGCCCTCAGACAATTTTTATGGAATCTATTTTCCGTAAAATAGAATATATTATTGAAGGTGACAGAAACAAGCAGATGAAGCTGGACAGACAGGAGTGGAACAGCGAGAAAATATGGAAAAGAAGTTTAAAATGGACGGTCTATATTATTATTTCCCTTATTATCACTCACTTTATGCTGATGTATATTGTTGGGTACCGCGAAATATTTAAAATCATTTCAGAAGGCCCATTTGCCCATCCTACCAATTTTATTGTGATGATTCTCTTTACCGGAGCATTTTACTTTGTATTTGCATGGTTCAGAGAGCAGGTATGTACTCTGGTATGCCCTTACGGAAGACTTCAGGGTGTATTGATTGATAAAGACACCATCAATGTTTTCTACGACTTTAAAAGAGGCGAAAACAGATCTAAATGGAGAAAAGGAGAAGACAGAAAAGCAGCAGGAAAAGGAGACTGTATCGACTGCCATCAGTGTGTGGTGGTATGCCCTACCGGAATTGACATCAGAGACGGTCAGCAGTTGGAATGTGTTAACTGTACTGCTTGTATTGATGCATGTGATGAAGTGATGGAAAAGGTTGGATTACCAAAAGGACTGGTAAGATATGCTTCTGAAAATGAAATTGAAAACCAGGCCGAGTTTAAATTTACCGGTAGGATGAAAGGTTTTGCAGTTGTGCTGGTATTGCTGGTAGGATTGTTAGGATTTCTTCTTTCAAGCCGTAGTGAAATGGAAGCAAAATTCATTAAACCTGCAGGAAGTACATTCTTTGTGAGAGACGGAAAAATTACCAATACCTATAATTATACCTTCTTAAATAAAACAAACGAAAAGAAAATCGTAACGATTAAAGTAATCGAGCCTACGCATGGTGAAATCATCTATAGCGGATCGAGCAAAATTACCGTAGAAAGAGACAAAATCTCGAAAGGTACCATCAATATCAGTTTCCCGGAAGATGAGATGAAGTTATCTAAACAGAATATTTCCATTGGTATTTATGACATGAAAGGAAAAATGATCGACTCTTACCAAACTTATTTTGAAGGACCATTTAAATTACAATTTTAATTTTTACAAATGAAAAACTTTAGTTGGGGGCACGGTGTTGTCATTGCATTATTTGCATTTATAGTTTTTATTTTATCCATGTTGTTTCTTTTCCCGAACGGGCAGAAAAATTCAGAAATGGTAACGGATAATTATTATGAAGAAGAACTGCAATACCAGGATGTAATTGATGCTAAGAAAAGAGCAGATAATCTTCAGGAGAAACCTACGTACAGCCAGGATACATCAGGAATTAAAATTGTTTTTCCTAAAGGATACGACAATTCCAATACAACGGTAAAATTTGTGTTAAACAGAACCGATGATCAGAATTTAGATATTAAAAAATCTGAACAGCTGAATGCAGATCAATCTATTCTAATACCTGCAAAAGTATTGAAAGCAGGTAATTACACCTTACGATTGACATGGACAAAAGATAAAACAGAGTACCGCCTGGATTATGATGTGATATGGAAATAGCACTTATTTTATCGGCTATCGGCTTAGGTTTCGCATCCGGATTCCATTGTATTGGAATGTGCGGACCTATTGCGCTGTCGATGGGATTAACAAAAAAACAGGCTACCAATTTCTATCTTCAAAATCTTACGTATCAGTTTGGTAGAATTTTCACTTACTCTCTTTTGGGAGCAGTGTTGGGAATTATCGGAGAAGGTTTTGAAATGGCCGGAATTCAGAAATACCTGACGATTGCTGTAGGTGTTCTGCTTATCATTATGGCCCTGTTTTCATTTGGAGGAAAAGACTTTGCTTCAAAAATTCCTTTTTTCTCTAAATTTCTTTTTACTGTAAAATCAAATCTGGGAAGACTTCTTCAAAAAGCAGATTACCGCTCAAGGTTCACCACGGGAATATTGAACGGCTTTTTACCATGCGGAATGGTGTACATGGCTCTTACGGCAAGTTTAGCAAGCGGAGGAATATGGCAGGGAGCTTCATATATGGCTTTATTTGGCTTGGGAACCCTTCCCTTCATGTTTGCGGTAGTTCTTGTCGGAAACCTCATGAATCAAGCTTTCAGAATTAAAGTGTTGAAAGTCATTCCAGTGGTGATGATTATTTTAGGAGGATTATTTATCGTAAGAGGCCTGGAATTAGGAATTCCCTACATTTCACCAAGAGCTGAAGCGATGACTATTTCTAAAGACGACAACGGAGATTGTCATTTGCCTGGAGATCACAGTACTCATAATCATTCTTCTGTAAACTGTCATTAGTTGAATTAGATTCCAGACGACAAATATGAATTATCACGTTATTCTCTGAAATTCAGCATCTTATTACTTAATTAAAACCATGTATAAAAAATTTTTCCTATTTTTCATCAGTCTTTTTGTGCTGCATTCCTGCACTATTAATTCAGAAATCGTCTATCATAAAGATGCGGCATCAACTTCTGTTACGGATATAGACATACGGGAATTTATGGCCGAAATGAAGGCAATGACTCCGGATTCATTACAGCAAAAAGAATTCGCAGATCTTGATAAACTTCCTACTGTATGGACCAACCTGTATGAACTGGAAAAAAAGGAAAGAAAATTAAAGACCAATGATCCGGACTCCATCAGAATCATGAAAAAGATTTTTCTTAAATCCAGTAAGGAAAATAACCAGCCTGCCGGATTTGCTTTAAAGCTGGAACATTTCACAAAAGTTGATTTTAAATCCCTAAAAGAGTTTATGAAACAGGAAAAACTTCCTCTGGAGCAGAATCTGTTTAACGATTGGGATGGCAAAACATTAACGATTGATACCCGGGATTTTAATCTTAAAAATATTCAAAAAGCGATGGACTCCAAAACATCCCCTGAAGAAAAATCAAATGAAGAAAGTGGAATAACCGAAGGAATGATGATGATGTTTTTCAAAAAAGTAGGTACCACTCTGAAATTTGAGGATAAAATACAATCAATTACCGGAAAGCACGACTGGCTGAAACAGATCGACGATCACTCGATAAGAATAGAATATGATCTTAAAGCTTTATACGATAAAGAAGCCAAGTATAAAAACGCAGACCAGAAGATAATCATTGTTACAGAATAAAAAAAGTCCCTTCCAACAGTTGAAAGGGACATTTTTATAAGGTTATCATTTTCTAGTTGATGATATCAAATCTTGCATACTCAGCTACCTTTTTAGGAAGCTTAATGCCTTCTTCCGTCTGATTATTCTCAAGAAGAGCGGCCATAATTCTTGGCAATGCCATTGCAGAACCGTTTAAGGTATGTACAAGCTGAGATTTGCCATCTGCCTTATAACGGCATTTCAAACGATTGGCCTGGAAAGTTTCAAAATTAGATACAGAGCTTACTTCCAACCACATTTCCTGAGCCGCACTCCATACTTCAAAATCGTAGGTCATAGCCGATCCAAAACCTGTATCGCCGCCACACAGTCTTAATACACGGTAAGGAAGTTCAAGATCCGTTAAAATCTCTTTAATATGCTCTACCATTTCTTCTAGTACAGCATAAGAGTTTTCAGGTTTTTCGATTCTTACAATCTCAACTTTTTCAAACTGATGAAGACGGTTTAGTCCTCTTACGTGGGCTCCGTAACTTCCTGCTTCTCTTCTGTAGCACTGAGAAAAAGCTGTATTTTTAATCGGAAGATCTTTTTCATTCAATAAAACATCACGGTATAAGTTGGTTACCGGAACTTCTGCCGTAGGAATCAGGAATAATTTATCTTCATTGATATAATACATCTGCCCTTCTTTATCCGGCAATTGTCCTGTTCCAAAACCTGAAGCTTCATTCACTACATGAGGAGGATTCACTTCCATGTATCCTTTCTCCACATTTTTATCAAGGAAATACTGCACTAAAGCTCTCTGCAATCTTGCTCCTTTTCCTAAATAAACAGGAAAACCGGCACCAGCAATTTTCACTCCCAGTTCAAAATCGATCAGGTTATATTTCTTGGCAAGTTCCCAGTGAGGAATGGCTCCTTCTCCAAGACCTTCTACATCATGAGACTGATAAATAATCTCATTATCATCCGCTGAAGCACCGCTTTTAACCAATTCATTGGGAATATTCGGAATCTGATATAAGATGTGGAGCAATTGTGTTTCCAATGCAGCCAGCTGGCCTTCCAATTCTTTACTCGACTCTTTGAACTGTGCGGTTTTAGATTTTGAGGATTCTGCTTCTTCTTTTTTTCCTTCTTTCATCAACATTCCAATTTCTTTGGAGATTTTATTGATTTCGGAAAGTTGGGAATCCAATTCAAACTGAATCTTTTTTCTTTCGTCGTCAGTAGCGATCGCATCGTCTACCAACTCAAGATTTTTGAATTGTCTTTTTTTAAGACCTTCTAAAACGCGTTCCTTATGGTCACGCAAAAAATTGACTTGTAACATTTTATTTTAGATGTTAAATATTAGATGTTAAACTTAAAACTAAGCTAACTTTTTTACAAATTTAAAATTATTTTATGATAGTAACCGTATTTATGGAATTTGGAGCATCAGCTTCTTTCGTAAATTTTACCTCGCCATTATAAATTACCTTAGAAACCTGAAATACTGCCGGTGTCCAGCGGTACTGAATCTCCATGGTATCATTAATCGTATCCGTTACATTATTGATGGTTCTTCTTAAAGAAAGGACCATATTGGAACGGTAGGTTCTGTTTTCCGGACTTACCGAATCTAATGTCACCCTTTTGGCACCTGCAATGTATTCCATATAATACAGTGAATCTGTGGTCATCCTAAGCGGTATACTCACGGGAGTAACATCACTGGTTCCATTCTGGTCGTTTACAGAAAATCCAATAAATGATCCTGCTTTATTGCTGTTAAGCAAATCCTGTCCGGCACTGTTTTTTATATAAATGTTCATGATCTGATCAATTCTTTGTAAAGAATCGTCATCTCTTGTGCAGCTGAGAGCTGCAAAAAGCATTAGCAATATTCCAAAAACAGGCTTCTTCATAAGGCAAAGGTAATAAAGATTTATAATTAAGAAAGTTTTCTTAGATACAAAAAGAAAAAAATAAGGTAAGAAAATCCTGATATCAACAAGGTAGATGTCATCGCAATGGCCATACCTGCCGTCCCATAGAATGGTATTAGTAAATAGGATGTTACTGCAAGAAATATAAGCGATGCGATACCAACCCATGTATTAATTTCAACTTTTCCCACAGCCGGAAGGAGATTTCCATACAGATTCCTAGTGAGCATTCCGATATTGAAACCTACCAGCAAAATCATCATTAACTCTGAATTATCAGCATATGCATTTCCAAAAAAACACTGTAAAATGTAGCGGCTAAAAAATATAAAAAATATAAATATTCCGATACATATAGGTATAAAAACTTTGTGGAAATTAATGATATAAGACTTTAAAAAAGCTTTATTCTGGTAATTTTTTGAGAGCATCGGAAAATCACTTTGCATAAAACTTATTGCTAAAAATGTAATATTGGAAGGGATTAGAATAGCAACACGATAATTGGCAACAGCACTTTCATTCATTAAAAACCCAAGTAAGAGAATATCTAATGAGAACATGGCATCAGAAATAAGTGATGTAGCTGCGGTAAACGCACCATATTTCCACATTTTCTTATAGTTTTCAGGAATAAATTTGTGAAATGAATAAATATCTTTGTTAAGCCAGAATAATGAAAGGTATGGCGTGATTGCAATAGCAGTTAAATATCCATAAAATTTAAAGAAGTAAGTAAGAATCAGAATTAAAACCAATCCACCTATATTAATCAAATTATTAATATGGGCAAATGTTTTATTTTTGGATGTGATACGATAAAAAGATTGCAGATGATTTACAAAATAAAAACCACCTAATCGGATTGCACAAAAAATAAAAATAACCAGAATATCATCGTATTTATTAAAATAAAAAAGAGATATTGCTAAAAAAACAACGATAAGAATGCCCTCAAAAAAAATACCTTTGAAAAAAAAATAAGAAGAGATTTTTTGTTTTTCAACCATATCATTCGATAATGAACCAAACCTCAATAGGCTTTGCCCACTTCCAAATCCAGTGAAGGGAACAAAAATTGTCAATAATGAAAGTAATATACTTAATATTCCAAACTCTTTTTCCGGCAGCAATCTGATAATTAATATGGAACCCAAAAACCCACAGATTTTCGCAATAAGAAATGAGAAAAAAACATGATGCCCACTGTTGCTGACAAAACTTTTAAGAAAATCGCTCAGGCTTTTCATGAGTACTTTTTTTTACAAACTTTTTCATATACTTCAGAAAATTTACGGGCAATAATTTGTTGCGAAAAAGTATCTTTTGCATATTGAGAGATCAAAGGGGCATCATGATTTTCAATGTTTTTCAAAAGTGTACGCATTGCTAAATACAATTGATCTTCATTAACTTTGGCAAGTAAAATACCAGCATTTTCAGGAAAAAATTCTCCAATACCTCCAACATTTGTTGAGATTACTTTTAAACCACACGCAAATGCCTCTGCGATCACGCACGGTTGGTTTTCATCATCACTGAAAAGAATAAAACAATCAGATGCCTGCATTCTTTTAGCTACCTGAGCTATTGTCTGTATTCCAAAAACATCTATCCTACTCTCTGCTTTTGCGTCTTTTACAGCCGCTTTCAATGGATTATAATCTCCATCACCACCTATCTGTAAATTAAATTGATATCCTTCTGACAGTAGTTGTAATGCTACCTTCAAGATCTTATCACAATTCTTTCTGGGAATGAGATTAGAAATATGAATAAAAGTGAAATCTGAATGTATTTTTCTTTCAGGCTTAAAAAGCTCTGTATTAACAACATTTGGAATAACCACCATTTCAGTTTTTATTCCAATTCTTTGCAACCCTGTTTTTAGATCACCACTTACAGGAAGAATCATATCCGCACTATTGCCGATACATTTTGCAATATATTTTGTGATAAAATGCGTCCGTTCTTTATTAACTTCCCGCAAAGCCGTCCAATGCTCAGTAATAACAAACGGTATTTTAAATTTCTTCTTCAGATAAACAGCAAAAAGCATAGAATTATGCATCACATTAGCATGTACCAGATCAGGGACCTGCATTTTAGAAAAACCTATTTGATAGGCTTTCATCCTACGCAAAAAATTCTGAACCGGATTCTTAGAATTTTTATAATAAATAATACACGTTCTAATCCCATTGATCATTTGATCATCCTCCAGAAATATTTGTTTTTGGTTAAAATCACCAATTGCATGAAGAATTTGAACATTATGAATAGTGGCAACAGCTTCTGCATGCCGTTGAACAAAATTCCCGTTGGTAGGTTCAATTTTATTAGGAAACCATGATGAGATAAAGAGTATTTTTTTTCTTTCCAAAATCCTATATAAATATATTCTGAAAAATTCAAATTAGCTGAATATTCAAATAATGACTAAAATTAATAAATTCTTATCTTTTATGCGAATAATTTTCAAATCAGGGCATACTTAATCTCATTCTAAATCGCACCATTAAGACAGGAATACATAAAAAAACTCTACAGTCCCTTTTTAATCTATTCAATAAAGAAGTCTTTCCATTAGTATGAAAAGACTTGATTTAGATACTTTAAAATTTTCAATTATGCAACCACAATCCCCTGAAATTAAACTATTGAAGATGCCCAGCTTCTTCCGAACGGCAGTAAAAAGTTGCTTAAAAATTCCAGATAGGTATTTTTAGAGAAATCAAAAACTTCAATTTCTTTAGATAATTCTCCGCTTCTCAGTTTTGATTTAAATTCCTGCAGTTTTAAGGTCTTCACGGTTCCGTTTTCTACAAAGCTTGCTTTCATTCTGTCGAAAAGTCCCAGTTGATATTCCGTATCAATTTCCTTCATGATCTTTCCTAAAGCATCGATACTGCATCCGGAAGCCATTTCTTTCTCCTCATCTACACAAATGATGATGAATTGATTCTTTTCGATCTTAAAAGATGAAGAAAGGGGTTTTCCATGTGCTGCCCAACCAGCCAGAAAATCGTATAATTTTTCTGTTATCACTTTAGCTTCTTTGGTTTCCAAAGGTCGTGAAGCCGGATATATAATGACTCTGTAGTCGTTGGTTTCTACTATATTTGATTCTTCAATTTTCATATCTTTCAATTTAAAGTATAAAATTAATAAATATTCCTGAGTGTATGGTAAACAAAAACCCAAGCTGAGGCCTGAGTTTAAAGTTTATTTTATGATAATAATTGCATCTTACAGATCATCTGCTTCAGCAAGAAGCTCTACGATATCTTTTACGGCAACTTCTTCATTTTTGTTAAAGTGTTTTACTCCATCTGTCATCATGGTATTACAGAATGGGCATCCTGTTGCAATGACTTTAGGTTCAAAAGATAAAGCTTCTTCGGTTCTTTCGATATTAATGTCTTTATTTCCTTTTTCAGGTTCTTTAAACATCTGTGCTCCTCCAGCGCCACAGCAAAGTCCATTGGTTTTGCATCTTTTCATTTCTACCAACTCCGCATCAAGCTTTTCTAAAAGCATTCTAGGGGCCTCGTATTCATCATTAGCTCTTCCTAAGTAACATGGATCATGGAAAGTGATCTTTTTCCCTTTGAAAGCACCGCCTTCAATTTTCAATCTTCCCTCTTCCATTAGTGTTTTAAGAAACTGTGTATGGTGCACTACATCAAAGTGTCCTCCTAAGTTAGGATATTCGTTTTTCAACGTATTAAAACAGTGAGGGCAAGCCGTTACTATTTTTTTTACTTCATAGGCATTCAGGACTTCAATATTCGTTAATGCCATCATTTGAAAAACAAATTCATTTCCTGCACGTTTTGCCGGATCACCGGTACAGCTTTCTTCCTGCCCCAGCACTGCAAATTCAACTCCTATTTTACTGAGTATCTTGCAAAATGCTTTTGTGATTTTTTTGGCACGGTCGTCGAAACTTCCTGCGCAGCCTACCCAAAATAAAACTTCAGGTGCTTTTCCTTCGGCAGCATATTCTGCCATTGTTTTTATATTGAAATCCATTTCTTCAAATTTACCAATATGCCAATGTACCAGTTTCTCAATGATTGCTACATTGTTACATTATTTTACATTGTTACACTAATTTTCGTTGGCCCAGTTCAAACGATCTGCCTGATTGTACTGCCATGGTGCTGCATTGTTTTCCACATTCGTCATCATTAAATTCAGTTCCTGTGGTGCAGCAGACTGTTCCATTACTAAGAATCTTCTCATCTCAAAAATGATAGACAGCGGATCCAGCAATATAGGACAAGCCTCAGTACATGCATTACATGTGGTACATGCCCAAAGTTCTTCTTTTGTGATATAATCGTTCAGCAGTTTTCTGCCGTCATCTACGAATGTTCCGTTTTTGTCTATATTCTTTCCTACTTCTTCCAAACGGTCTCTCGTCTTCATTAAAATCAACCTTGGAGAAAGTTTCTTACCTGTAATATTTGCCGGACATACGGAAGTACATCTTCCGCATTCTGTACATGAATAGGCATTCAGCAACTGAACCTGATTCAGGTCAAATATATCTTCAGCACCGAATTTAGATGGAACATCAGCTTCAGCTCCTTCTGCCGGAGCAGCATAAGGATCGGCATTGGGATCCATCATCAATTTAATTTCTTTGGTAACCGATTCTAAGTTGTTGAATTTTCCTTTCTTTTCAAGATTAGCATACCATGTACTTGGGAAAGCCAAAATAATATGCAGGTGTTTTGAATAATACAGATAGTTCATGAAGAAAAGAATTCCTACAAAATGGAACCACCATGCAGCTTTTTCTGTAAATATTAAAAACCCATCATTAAAATTGAAAACTTCTAAAAAAGGAACAAAAATCATTTCACTGATCGGGAATGATCCGATAAGATGGAAACCTTCAACCCCTCTCGTCTGCAAAATGAAATCTGAAGCATTCATTTTAAAGAATGCCATCATTAGGGCAAATTCTATAATAAGAATCCAGTTGGCATCATGTTTTGGCCATCCAAAAAGTTCTTTCATTGTTAATCTCTTAACTCCGTAAAAATTTCTTCGGATAAAAAACACGACTACTCCAATCACGACAAGAAGTGCCAGCACTTCTAATGTTGCTGTGAAGAAGTTATAAAAAGTATGTCCGAAAATGGAAGACAGGAAACGGTGTGTTCCAAATATTCCATCGACAATAATCTCAATAAGTTCAATGTTAATAATGACAAACCCAACATATACAAAAAGGTGCAGAATTCCTGCAACGGGTCGTTTCACCATCTTGCTTTGTCCCATAGCTACTCTTGCCATGGTTTCCCAGCGTTCAGGTTTTCTGTCGCTTCTATTAATTTCTCTTCCTAATCTGATATTTCTATATATCTTCTGCAGGCTCTTAGCAAACAGCCCAAACCCGGCAACTAATAAAATCAGAAAAATAATATTATCGATATACTGCATAAGGTATTAGTCTTTATTGTTCTTACCGAAGACAGAGAAGTTGATGTACCTTTTAGGATTCGCCTTCATATCTTCAATCAATGAATTCAGATTGGTGGATGCAGAATTCAGATTATTATACAGTTGTTCGTCTTTCATCAGTTTACCTAAGCTTCCCTGACCATTGTCAACACCAGCAATCACCTGATTAAGTTTTCCTACAGTAACATCTAAATTGGCGATGGTTGCATTCAACTTTTTAGTATCAATACTTTCTGCTAAATTTCCGTATTTATCTAAAGTAACTTTTCCGCTCTGCATAGTCAGACTTGCATCATCCAATACTTTTTGAAGCTTGGGATCATTATGACCTACCAGATTGTTTACGTTTCCGGCAGTCGTCTGAAGCGCTCCAACCGTTTTGTTAAGATTGGAAAGCAAGGCCTTAATTTCAGCTCTGTTTTGCCCATCTACAATCATGTTGGCATTAGCCATCAGAGAGTCTACACGGTGCAATACAGATTGCAGCTGATCTTTAACAGGACCTACCTGAGAAGAAAGACTTCCCAAAGTACCCAGTTTGAATGCTCCAAGTAACGTATCACCATCTTTTGCGGTCTGCCCTCCATATACCAGGTTAATTCTCATTTCTTTACCGGACATAAGCCCAGGCTCGAAAATTTCAAGGGGAGAGTTTTTTGAAAATTCAAATTTATTATCTACCGTAATTTTTACAATAAAATGGATTTTACCTTCTTTTGTAGTCTGTGGAATGATTTTATCAACCTGTCCCACTTTCAATCCATTGATCGAAACCGGAGAAGATTGTGTTAATCCTTCTACGTTGTCATATTTTGCGAAAAATATATTATCGGTAGTAAAAAGGCTTCTGCCTTTCATAAATTGAAACAATAACACAAACCCTACAATGGCTAAAAGTGCTATTACACCAGCTTTTATTTCTTTACTGAACTTCACTTGCTAAATTTTTTCTAATGAGCAAATATAATACATTTTAAATTAATGTTTTTCTTTATTCTTCTGCGTTAAATACAAAAAAAGCAGCAAAATATTTTGCTGCTTTTTTTTGATATGAATAATTTCTTATTGTTGTTGATTTCCTACCTTATTCCAGATTTCTATTCTATAGTCATCGATTGATGCATTATCCTGAAGGCTCTTCATCCAAGCCTGTCCGAACATTCCTGCGTTTCTCTGAGTAATAGATTCTGTGAACTGTTTAAGATCACCAGGCTGTTTGTTGGTTGTTTCGTTCTTTTTGATCAAAACATAAACCCCTGTTCCTCCTTCAACAGGATTAGATAGTTTTCCTTTTGCCACACCAAACGCTGCACCGGCAACTTTAGGTTCCATTGCACCAGCTACTGACGGGTTTAATAGGTTAACCTGAGCAGATTGTTTAGATGATGCAAATAATTTTGCAATTTGATCTAAGCTTGAAGCTTTAGCAGCTGTAATCTTATCAGAGATTTGTTTAGCGGCCAATTTATTTTTTACGATAACTTCAATCTGGTCTCTTACTGATTCAGGATCAGCAAGTCCTTTTTCTTGTTTTCCGTTTAAATACACTACAATTTTATCTCCCGTACCTTCTACAGTAAAGAACTCAGTGTCTCCTTTAGATCTCTTCTTGTCAAATGCCCAAGCTAAGATTTCTGGATCTTTATCTGTTCCTAACCCCTGAAGTTGTCCATCAAATCTTTTTGCAGACTTAGGATTAGAGAATTGATAGTTTCCTTTTTTAGCGATATTCACGAAATCGTTAAAAGATTTCCCTTGTACCTGCTGGATAAATCTTCTTGCTTTTTTATCAGTTTCAGCTTCAGTAGCATCAGAAGGCTTAATTGCTTTCGTAAGATTCGCTACTTTATAGCCCATTGAACCTGCTTTTTTATCTTCAATATTGATGATATGGTATCCAAACTGAGTTTCTACCACTCCTGTAGCTCCTTTAGGATTGTTCGCCAAATAAGTTAAGAATTCCGGAACAAAAGGTGTTTCTGGAGTTGTCCAGCCTAAGCTTCCACCTTGAGCTGCAGAACTAGGATCATTAGAAAGTTTAAGGTACTCTGTAAATTTAGCTGGATTAGCTTTTACAACAGCTCCGATAGAATCTGCCAATTTCTTAGCTTCCTCTTTAGATCTTGTCACGCCTTGTCCTGCAGGACTTCCCTTAAATGCAATAAGGATATGTCTAGATAACGTAGAATCTGAAGTCTTCTTACCTACTAATTTAGAAACTACATAATAGTTCTGCTCTTTGTAAGGTCCAAAAGTCTGTCCTACCGTCGCTGCCGGGATCTGTGCCTGGATAGCTTGCGGTAATTGATTAGGCTTCACATACTGGTTGTTGAAAGGCGTATCAGAATTTGCCGTTACGAACATAGAATCATTCTTAGTGTTCTGGAAATTCTCTGCTCCACCGCTTGCATCTGTTCCTCCGGAGTACAATTTTGTAATCTCTTTCTGAGCGGCAGCATCATCAGCTGCACTTGCCTGAGAAGGGAAGTACGCAATACCGATGTTTCTGCTTGCTTCTGCTTTGAACATTACAGGATGCTGCTTAATGTAATTATTAAGGTCATCCGTTGAAACGTTGATTTTAGTCTTCTGAAGATAAGCTGCGTAATCAATTTTCACATAGTCGATATCAGCTAACTGATCTCTCTGCTTCATTAATTCTTCAGCTTCTTTTTTACCTGTAGTAACTCCAGTGGAAATATTAGAAAACACCTGTCTCGCCATCAATCGGTATTCGATTGTCTTTCTGGTCTTCAACCATTGGTTGTAACCATCAGCGTTTGTGTTTTTTAAGTTTTCAATTTCTTTTTTAAGGTCCTGAGTTTTGAAATTCCCTTTCTCATCAAAGAACTGTTTGTTCTGTGCAAACATCTGATCATACTGAATCTGACTCCAGAAATAATCTTCCGTTAATTCAAAGCCTAATTTTTCAAACTGCTGTTTGATAAGCTTAGATTGCACAAGTAACTGCCAAGCCTGTTCTTCAAGGCCATTTTTCGGTTGACCTTGCTGCTCAGCCTGCTGTTGTAGAATGAAAAGTTGATCATTATACTCCTCACGGGTAATTTTTTCACCATTTACTTTTCCTAAAACATCAGGATTTTTACCAAAAACCTTATCGATACTATCCGGGTTTACCAAGAACGCTAAAAGCGCCAATGCAATTACTCCCATCAAAAGCCAAGGTCTGTTCCTAATCTGTCCTAAAATTGCCATTTTATAAATTATAGTTTTTTATCAGTTTGCGAAAATACACATTTTTAAGAAATTACAGAAATCAAAGCGGTCTTTTTAATTTTTTAAAATTAAATTTATGTAAAAAAGGAAATTTTGGCCATATTTTTTAGCAAAAAACAAATGGCATAAGTATTGTGCATTTTTATCAAATCATACTATGCCACTATTTTTCAAGGTATATCATGAAATATCACTTTAACGATTTAAAACGAAAATGACAATTTGTCATTCGATTAACTATGACAGAATTTGAAGATATTAGTTTAGAGGAAATGATTAGCGATGGATTTGATATCGTAGCTGAGGAAATCAATCTTTCCGATTTTTCGGAGACTGATAAAAATTCCGAACAAAAAATATTCCCTATACTTCCCGTAAGAAATATGGTCATGTTCCCCAATGTGGTAATTCCTATTACCGCTGGAAGAAAAACATCGATTCAGCTTCTTGAAGAGGCACAAAAAAATGGAGATTTCATTGGAATTGTAAGCCAGAAGAACTCTGACCTGGAACAGCCTACTGAAAAAGATATTTACCAAACCGGTACCCTGGCAAAAATTATTAAAATAATAAAACTTCCGGAAGGCAATATTACAGCTATTACCAAAGGTTTCCACAGATTTAAGATTAAAAATTTCGTAGAAACCAAACCTTATTTCAAGGCGGAAATTTCAAAATTGAAAGATTCAAAACCTAAAAATAAAGAAGAATACGAAGCATTATTGGAGAACGTTAAAGATCTGGCTTTAAAAATTATTGAACTGGATCCAAATATCCCAAATGCCGCGAATTTTGCGATCAAAAACATCAATAACAATGATGATTTATTAAATTTCATCTGTACCAACGCGAATTTTGGGTCTCTCGAAAAGCAAAGACTGCTTGAAGAGAAAAATTTGATGGAAAGAGCGAAGAGATGTTATGAAATGATGCATGAAGATTTCAGGAAATTAGAATTAAGAAATCAGATCCATCAGAAAACTTCCAAAGACCTTGACAAACAGCAGAGAGAATATTTCCTGAACCAGCAGATCAGAACCATCCAGGACGAGCTGGGAGGCGGACCAGAAAGTGATGTTGAGGATTTGATCAATAAAGCTAAAGATAAAAAATGGAGCCTTGAGGTAGAGGAACATTTTCAAAAAGAAATTGGAAGACTACAGCGTCAGAACCCAAATTCTCCGGATTACAATGTACAGAGAAACTATCTGGATTTCTTTACAGATCTTCCGTGGGAAACCTATACCAAAGATCTTTTTGACATTGCAAAAGCTGAAAAGGTTTTAGATAAAGCCCATTTCGGATTAGAAGATATCAAGAAAAGAATTTTAGAACACATGGCTGTTTTAAAATTAAAGAATAATATGAAATCTCCTATTCTGCTATTTGTAGGACCTCCGGGAGTGGGTAAAACTTCTTTAGGAAAATCTGTTGCGGATGCATTGGGAAGAAAATATGTTCGTGTTTCTTTAGGCGGACTTCATGACGAGAGCGAAATCAGGGGACATAGAAAAACCTATATTGGTGCGATGGCCGGAAGAATTCTTCAGTCCATCAAGAAATCCGGAACTTCAAATCCTGTGATTGTTTTGGATGAAATCGACAAAGTAGGAAAGGGAATCCATGGAGATCCGAGCTCTGCATTACTTGAAGTTCTTGATCCTGAACAAAATAAAGCATTTTACGACAATTTCCTGGAAATGGGTTACGATTTGTCGAAAGTTATGTTTCTCGCAACAGCCAATTCACTTTCTACCATTCAGACTCCATTGTTAGACAGAATGGAGATCATACAGATCGCCGGCTACACACTGGAAGAAAAAATTGAAATTGCAAAAAGACATCTTATCAAAAAGCAACAGGAGGAAAATGGATTGGATGCTAAATCATTCAAACTGGGAAATCCTGAGCTTAAACATATTATTGAAGCCCATACTTCTGAAAGCGGCGTAAGAACGCTGGAAAAAAGAATTGCAGGTATTGCCCGTTGGGTTGCCTTGCAGACTGCTTTATTAAAAGAATACGATCCGAAAATTTCTCTGGAAAAAGTGGACGAAATTCTTGGAGTTCCAAGACCAAAAAGCATCTCTGAAATTACCGGAGTTCCCGGTGTTGTTACAGGGCTGGCATGGACTAGCGTAGGAGGTGACATCCTATTCATTGAAAGCATTTTAAGCAATGGAAAAGGAGGCCTTACAATGACAGGGAACCTTGGAACGGTTATGAAAGAATCCGCAACAATTGCTTTAGAATATATCAAGGCTAAACATGATGAGCTGGGAATCAGCCAGGAGGATATCGACAAAAAAAACATGCACGTTCACGTTCCGGAAGGCGCCACTCCAAAAGACGGACCTTCTGCGGGGATCGCTATGCTGACTTCAATGGTTTCTTCTTTTAAAAATAAAAAAGTAAAACCTCATCTTGCCATGACCGGAGAAATAACCTTAAGGGGGAAAGTTCTTCCCGTGGGCGGAATTAAAGAAAAACTTCTCGCGGCAACCCGTGCAGGCATTAAAGATGTTATTCTTTGCGAGGCCAACAGAAAAGATGTTGAAGAAATTAAAAAAGATTATTTAAAAGATCTTAAAGTACATTATGTCAACAGAATGGAAGAAGTAATTGAAATTGCGATTGAAAAATAGTAGTTTTCACGTATCAATATATCAACACATCTCAAACTTTTGGGATGTGTTTTTCTTTTCATTAAAAATAAAAAGTATTTTTTTATCTCTGCGAAACAGAATAAAGTACTTTAGTATCTTCACGGAATAGAATTTGCTTAAATAAAAAGAATTTAAGTAAAAAAACTTTAATTCCAAAGCTTTTATTATTTTTATACTACACATTTGAAACTATGAACTTTCTCAAACTTCCTTTTCTTGTCAGTCTCACTCTCGTTATTGTTTCCATTATTGGCATCGGATATCTTCTTGTGTTGGGGCAAAGCATTTTAGCACCCTTTTTCTTTGCTTTTTTAATGGCGATGCTGTTTTTACCTATCGCAACATTTATGGAAAAAAGGCTGAGATTCCCGCGGTCTATCTCAACAATGACTTCAGTGATGATTATGCTTGTGATTTTAACAGGGCTTATTTATTTTTTCGGCTCACAGTTGTCTGATTTCAGTAAGGATCTGCCGCATCTCAGAATGCAGTTCAATACTGTTTTTCATAATCTTCAAAAATGGGTTTCAGAAACTTTCCATGTTAAGATTGACGAACAGCTGAGTTATATAGATCAGGGATTAAACAAACTTTTATCTTCTTCAGGAGTAATTTTAGGATTTACTTTCGGAATATTTTCAACAGGGCTTGGATTTATATTGTTTTTTATCCTGTTTTTCATCTTCATTTTAAATTACAGAAGAGTCCTGAACAATTTTATTGTGAATGTTTTTAATGAAAAACATAAAACAAGCGTACAGGAAGTGGTTACCGAAATCCGTATCATGACGAAAAAATACATTACCGGACTTTGCCTTCAGGTATTGATCGTTTCTATCCTTGCTTCAATTGTTCTGACTGTCTTTGGAGTAAAATATGCGGTCCTCTTGGCAGTTCTTACCGGATTATTAAATGTGATTCCTTACCTGGGAATATTCATATCTCTTGTAATCTCATGTTTCATTGCTTTTGCAACTGGTACTCCTTCAACATGTATTTATGTAATTATCGGGTATATTGGAGTTCATATCATTGACGGAAATATTGTGCTGCCATTTGTAGTAGGTTCAAAAGTAAAGATCAATGCATTGTTTTCCTTCATCGGAATTATTTTAGGAGAGCACCTTTGGGGAATTGCGGGAATGTTTCTCTGCATCCCGGCTATTGCGATTATTAAAATTATTTTTGAAAGAATTGATGGTTTACAACCTTGGGGTAAATTACTCGGAGAAGAAGAAAAACCAGATAAAAAGAAAAAGAGCTATAAAATATCCAAAAATATCACCTTAAAAGAAATGGATTAAGATATCGGTACGCAATCAGTAACGGATATTATTCAAAAAAGAAAGCCCTCAAAATGAGGGCTTTCCTGTTTTTTATCCTATTGCACAAAATGGACTCGTTCCGTTTGGACAGCTTTGTGTACAAGGAATATAAGTATGACTGTCCGGACAGTATCCTACAGGATCATCTCCAGGTCCTCCAGGGCCTCCGCCTCCACCAAGACATGGATCACCGGCAGGAATTTTACATGGACATCCAACAGGACCAATATCACAAGGACCAATACCTATTCCTCCATTAATTTCTTTTAATTCACTACGATTTAGTTTCTGAAGATTTTTCAACATAATATTAATTTAGTTTGATTTGCTTATCAAAAATATAAAATCAAATTGTATTTATTACATTAAACTTAAAGTTAATTCAATGAAATAGATAAATTTTATCCTAAAATACACATTGAAAAACATTTTTGTTTTACATTTGATAAAATATCATCAATTATGAAAATCGTAAAATTTATTCTATGCCTGCTTTTCGGGCTTATGTTTATTAATGCAGGTCTTGACAAGTTTTTCCACTACAATCCTATGCCGAAACTTACAGAAGAGCAAATGAAATTATTTGCTGCTTTTACAGAAATTGGCTGGCTGATGCCATTGGTGGGAGCTGTAGAAGTTATTGGGGGTTTGCTATTCATCTTTCCCAAAACAAGAGCATTAGGAGCTATTGTTATTCTGCCGGTAATGGTAGGTATTTTGCTGCATAATGTGTACAGAGCCCCGTCTACTACTGGCATTGCCATATCAGCGGTTCTATTCCTGATTAATATATGGATTATCATTGACAACAAAGAAAAATACAAAGCTTTAGTAGGCTAAGAGAATATTTCTTGAACAGAGTGAATCGTGAATGATCAGTTTCGAGCTGGTAAAAAATTACCAGACAGCTTTTGATCATTCACGATTCATTAATAATATAAATTTATACAAAGGCGCTGAACCCGGTAATTGATCTTCCCACAATCAATGAATTGATTTCTTTGGTTCCTTCATAAGAATATATCGCTTCGGAATCCGCCACAAATCTTGCTACATCATATTCCAGCAAGATTCCATTTCCACCCATTACTTCTCTGGCCCTGGAAACAATATCTCTTGTTCTCAATGTACAGAATACTTTTGCCAAGGATGCGTGTTCGTCCTTTAAAATACCTTCATCCTGCATCTCGGACAATCTAAACACCATGGTCTGCATAGCCGTAAGGTTAGAGAGCATTTCCACCAGATGTCCCTGGATCATTTGAAATGAAGCAATGGGTTTTCCAAACTGCTCTCTTTTTCTAGTATAATCCAAAGCACTCTCGTAGGCCCCTCTTGCACAACCTGTTGCCATCCATGCTACCCCTGCTCTGGTCATTCGTAAGACTTTTGCAGCATCTTTAAATGAATTGGCATTCTGCAGCCTGTTTTCTTCTGTTACAAGACAGTCTTTTAGGGTTATTAATCCATTCTGAACGATTCGGAGGGCCATTTTTCCTTTAATTTTTTCAACAGAGAATCCGGGATTATCTTTTTCTACGATGAAACCCTTCACTTCACCGCTGTCGACATCTTTTGCCCAAATAATGATCAGATCTGCAAATGTTGCATTACCGATCCATTTTTTCTGGCCATTCAGAATCCAGCCTTCAGGAGTATTTTTACAGGTCACTGTTAAGCCACCTGCCGCTCCGGAACCTACTTCCGGCTCTGTTAATCCGAAGGCTCCTATTTTTTCAAATTTCTGCATCTGTGGAAGCCATTTTTGTTTTTGCTCTTCTGAACCGCAGATATATATTGATCCCATGGCCAATCCGGACTGTACTCCAAAGAATGTAGCAATAGAGGCATCAATCCTGGCCATTTCCATTGCAATAACTCCTTCCATTAAGAAAGGCATTCCCGGGCAGCCATACCCTTCATAGGTAACTCCACAAATATTTAGTTTTTGAAATTTAGGAATCAGTTCGAAAGGAAATTCGTCTCTCAGCCAATAATGATTGACCAGAGGTTTCACTTCTTTTTCCATAAACTCCCTTACTTTAAGCTGAATTTCCCGCTGTTCGGGAGTAAGTGTATGGTAGATATCGTAAAAGTCGCCATCAATTGGCGGAAGTTCTTTCTTTTTTTTATTTGGATCTAGCATCTTCATTAATCCACCCATCTGTTTATCATCTAATGTTGAAAAACTCTGCATCAGCTTTGGAAGGTCTACTTTTTGAGAAATAGCACTTAACTGATCGAAATCTATGGATCTGAATAATTCTATCGCGTTTCTGATTTTGGAAAAAGTATTTGACATAATTATAGTTTGGATTTGATTTGTAAAAGACAAGCAAAAATCAATCCGCAAATTCCTTGAAAAGCCTGTATTTATTTTACAAACTATTGATTTTTAAAACATTACATCAAATACCTTATTTACAATTTTTTTACTTGAGTTTTTCAAACATTACAACGAATTCAGGGGGAACTTTGGATAAGCAAACAATAAAAATCAACACTATGAAAACTACGTACATATCCTTATCACTATCTACTATTTTTTTACTGGGCCTGTCATCATGTAAAAAAGGGGAAGCAGCAACCAGCAAATATGAATCTTTACAGAATGCAGATTCAGCTGCTGTTACCGTTTCAGACAGTGTTTCTTCTGTTGCAACGATGGCCGTAAAAGATAAACAGTTTATCAAAACAGCACAGGTAAATATGGAAGTAAAAGATGTATATGAAACTACGGTTTCCATAGAAAAATCAGTTCAGGACCTGGGAGGATTCGTTACCCACAGCAATCTTCAAAGTACTGTGATTTCTGAAAATACATACGACACATCCAATGAAGAAGCTATGTTGGTAAAGAAATACCAAGCAGAAAATACAATGAACGTTCGGGTACCTACTGAAAAATTAGGGGAATTTTTAACGCTCATTAATAATAAAAAAGTGTTTTTAAATTCAAGGACGATTGATGCAGAAGATGTAACGGCAGGCATAAAATATGCAGAACTTGAAGGCAAGAGAATTAAAAAGACAAATGAGAACATTGCTCAGCTAAAAACCAATAAAGACAAAGTGAATATGGGGAACGACAATATGCAGGAAGAAAACACCCAGCAACTGGCCAATATGAATGTAGCTGACAATTTAAAATACAGCACGATAGACATCTACATTAAAGAACCTAAGCTCCGCATTACCGAAATTCCTATTACGAATACCACCAGCATTGATAATAAATATAAATTCAACTTTTTATATGGTGTAAAGACTGCCTTTGTGGAAGGATTTTATTTAATCCAAAGAATTTTTGTAGGATTAATCGTGATATGGCCTATCCTTTTAATTTTAGGAATCGCAGTCTATTTTGTAAGAAAAAGAAAAGCATTCAAAAAGCAGAATCAGAATGTTTCTGAATAATCATCAGCTATCCTAACCTTCGGGTTATTTATCATAATTTTAGATTTTACTGGCCTCCGCAATACATGCGGAGGTTTTTGTATTTCAGCAATTGTTTAAAATCTGTACTAATAGGAACTTGACTATATGCTGAATTGTTTTTTCTGGACTTTGTATCTCTATGGATGCCCGCCAAACAACTGGAAGATGTACTGAATGAGATGAACAAAAATTAGCAGCTGGGGTGATCATATACAATTGTACCTCATAAACACCCTGCGAGTTAAATAAAATTTAACGCTAAAGTTCAACCTTCGGATTTCTCGGAGGTTTTATTTTTCCTTAAATTTGCAAATTAGAAACTTCACACGTTAGATGTTAGACATTCTAAGCCTTGCCGTTGTTTCTTTTCAACCTATAATTTAATTCCGGAAATATGCTATCAAAAATAAATCCTATACAAACCAACAGCTGGAAAGCACTCGATGAACATTTTGCAGGAAACGACTTTGAATTAAGAAGTCTTTTTCAATACAATCCGAATCGTTTTGAAGAATTTTCTTTACAAAGAGATAATTTCCTTTTTGATTATTCTAAAAACCTTATCGATACCAGAACTAAAGAGCTTTTATTAAACCTAGCTGAAGAATGCCAGCTGAAAGACGCTATTGTTAAAATGTTTTCAGGTGATAAAATCAATGAGACAGAAGGCAGAGCCGTACTTCATACAGCATTGAGAGATTTTTCTGATAAAGAAATTCTGGTGGATGGCGAGAACATTAAGCCCCAGATTAAAAAAGTTCTGAACCATATGAAATCTTTTTCTGAAAAGATTATTTCAGGAGAGCATAAAGGTTTCAGCGGAAAAGAAATTACAGATGTTGTAAATATCGGAATCGGAGGTTCAGACCTTGGTCCTGTTATGGTTTGTTCGGCCTTGAAGCATTTTAAAACAAGACTGGATGTACATTTTGTTTCGAATGTAGATGGAAACCATATCGCTGAAGTGGTAAAAAATCTAAATCCTGAAACAACATTATTCATCATTGCTTCCAAAACATTTACGACTCAGGAAACAATGACTAATGCTAATTCTGCAAAAGACTGGTTCCTGAAAGCAGGAAAACAGGAAGATGTAGCCAAACATTTTGTAGCTTTATCTACTAATATTCAAGAAGTTAAAAAGTTCGGAATCGCAGAAGAAAATATCTTTGAATTTTGGGACTGGGTAGGCGGAAGATACTCTCTTTGGAGTGCTATCGGACTGAGTATTGTGCTTGCGGTAGGCTATGACAATTTTGAACTGCTTTTAAAAGGAGCTTCTGATACCGACCAGCATTTCCAGACGGCAGATTTCGCAGAAAACATTCCTGTCTTAATGGGATTATTAGGAATCTGGTACCGAAATTTTTATGCAGCAACGACCTATGCTATCCTGCCTTATTCTCAATATCTGGACCGATTCGCCGCATATTTACAGCAGGGAGACATGGAAAGTAACGGAAAATGTGTAGACAGAAACGGGGAATTCGTAGAATATGAAACAGGACCGATCATCTGGGGAGAACCGGGTACGAACGGACAGCATGCTTTCTATCAATTAATCCACCAGGGAACAGAATTAATTCCTGCAGATTTTATCGCGTATGCAAAAAGCTGTAATGTGGTATCTGATCACCAGGATAAATTATTGGCCAACTTTTTCGCTCAGACTGAGGCACTTGCCTTCGGGAAATCTGAAGAGAAAGTAGAAGAAGAATTAAGAAGTACAGGAATGCCTGAAGAAGAAATCAGCAGGCTGGTGAACTTCAAGGTCTTTCATGGAGACACGCCCACCAACTCAATATTATTCAAGGAATTAACTCCTTTTTCATTAGGACAGCTGATTGCGATGTATGAACATAAAATCTTTGTTCAGGGAGTGATCTGGAATATCTTCAGCTTTGATCAGTTTGGAGTGGAACTGGGAAAAGTTTTAGCAAATAAAATTTTACCGGAACTTGAAAACAATGAAGAAGTAACGTCCCACGACAGCTCGACCAACGGACTGATCAAATACTACAAAGGAAATAAATAACGGATGTCTGCATTAAGATCATATTATTATAAATTACCTCCGGGATTAAGGCTGTTAGGGAGAAAAATATACTATTTTCCTGTAGATTTTTATGAAGGTATTACCGGGAAAAGATCTAAAAATGAGCCCAAGAAAGGTGATATTTATGTAGGAAGCAGTGATTTCATCTCGCATGGAATCCGTCAGACGAAAGTATTACAAAAATACATTGATCTTAAAAGTACGGATCACGTACTTGATGTTGGATGTGGAATAGGAAGAACTGCTGTAGCCCTGACTGAAGTATTATCAGAAGGCACCTATGATGGTTTTGATGCGGTAGAAAAAGGTATTAACTGGTGTAATAAGCATATCCATACAAAACATCCTCATTTTAATTTTAAGTTTACGCCAATTTATAATGATCTGTATAATTCTTACAGCCAGAAAGCTGAAGATTTTACATTTCCTTATGATCAGGGCAAATTTGATAAAATATTCTTGTTCTCGGTTTTCACCCATATGCAGATTCCTGAGATCAAAAGATATTTACAGGAAATCAGCCGTGTTTTACAATATGACGGAGCCTGTCTTGCCACTTTCTTTTTATATGATGATTCTAAAAAAGAAAGCGGTTCAATGTTATTTCCTTATGTATATGATGGATACAAGCTTATGGATGACAAAGTAACAGCCGCCAATATTGCGGTGAGTATCCCTTTATTAAATAAAATGGCAAATGATGCCGGCCTGCAGGTGGACACTATTAAAGGAGGATATTGGAGAAATGATGTAGATAAGGCAAATGCCGATGAGTTTCAGGATATTGTAGTATTTAAAAAAATCTAATAAAAATAAAAAGTAAAAATGGCAGAAATTCTTGACGGACTTAAAGTATCCAAAGAAATAAAAACAGAAATCAAGGTTGAAGTTGAAAAAATCCTTGAGAGCAAAAAAAGAGCACCTCATTTGGTGGCTATTCTTGTAGGAAACAATGGAGCAAGCAAGGCCTATGTAAACAGCAAAGTGAAAGATTGTGAGGAAGTAGGATTCCGTTCTACCCTTGTAAAATTTCCTAGTACGGTTTCAGAATCCGAGCTGTTGGAAAAAATTGATGAATTAAATAAATCAAAATCTGTAGACGGTTTTATTGTTCAGCTTCCTTTACCGGATCAGATCGATCAGGAAAAAATTATTCTGGCAATTGATCCAAGAAAAGATGTGGATGGTTTCCACCCTGAAAATTTCGGGAAAATGGCTTTGGAAATGGATACATTCCTACCAGCTACTCCATTTGGAATTTTAACCTTATTGGAAAGATATAACATCGAAACGAAAGGAAAAGACTGTGTAATTATCGGAAGAAGTAAGATCGTAGGAAGACCGATGAGTATCCTGATGGGTAGAAAAGACTTCCCGGGAAACTCTACTGTTACGCTTACCCACTCTTACACGAAAGACATCGAAGAATATACTAAAAAAGCAGACATCGTAATTACGGCTCTGGGAGATCCTCACTTCTTAAAAGGAGAAATGATCAAAGAAGGTGCTGTAGTTGTGGACGTAGGAATCACCAGAGTGGATGATGATTCTCCAAAAGGATATTATCTGGCAGGTGATGTAGATTTTGACAGCTGTGCAGCGAAAGCAAGCTGGATTACACCCGTACCAGGAGGTGTAGGGCCAATGACAAGAGCTATGTTGATGAAAAACACCATCATCGCTTACAAAACTTCAGTCTATAACGACTAATTTTATAATGAATAAAGAAGAAGATATTTTATTAAAAGAAGGTAAAATGCTCCCTGTAATGGAGCATTTTTACACTTTACAAGGAGAAGGAGCACACACCGGAAAAGCAGCCTATTTTATCCGACTGGGAGGTTGTGACGTTGGCTGTCACTGGTGCGATGTAAAAGAAAGCTGGAATCCGGATTTACATCCGTTGATGCATGCCGAAGAAATTGCTGTAACCGCGGCAAAACACTGTAAAACAATTGTTTTAACAGGTGGAGAGCCATTGATGTGGAATCTGGACGTCCTTACATCTAAATTAAAAGAATTGGGATGTACCATACATATTGAAACATCAGGAGCGTATCCATTGAGCGGACAATTGGATTGGATTACCCTTTCACCCAAAAAAACAGGTCTTCCCAAAGAAGAAATTTATCAGAAAGCCAATGAGCTTAAAGTAATCGCTTTCAATAACAACGATTTTTCTTTCGCACAGGAACAGGCTGCCAAAGTTTCCGAACAGTGCAGGCTATACCTACAAAGTGAATGGAGCAAACGCGATGAAATGTATCCCAAGATCACAGATTTTATCTTAGCTCACCCGGAATGGCAGGCATCGGTGCAAACTCATAAATACTTAAATATCCCATAAAAAAACGTACATTAGCTCTTCGTATCCGCTACAACATTGATAGATGCAGAGAATTCGATACTCTAGATACCTGAAATCGATCATCATACTGCTTGACCTCTTGGTTATTGCATCTGTTTTTGTATTCTTTTTTTTAAGCAGAAATGAAAACCTGAAATACAATAAAGAAACCTGGTATCAGAATATTTTTTCTTTGCTACTGCTGTTTATGTTCTGGATGTTATTAAGCGGCAGAACAAAAATTTATAATGTTGCAAGGAATTTAACCTATACCCTGTTTTTAGAGCGGCTGTTGATTCACTTTATTTTTTTTATACTTGGCGTATTGCTTATAGGAAAGGTAAGTTACAATGTATTTTTCAATTCAGATATCTATTGGCTTTCCTTTTTTCTTTTTTTCTGTATTTTTCTTGTGAAGTCAATTATTTATTTTGCCATAAAATATTTTCGTTCACAGGGGATTAATTACAGAAATGTGATGTTTCTGGGAGAAAGCAGCTCTACGGAAATTCTTAAAAATATATTTGAGGATAGAAAAGACTACGGATACAGGATTTTCGATTATGAAACGAATGATATAGGAGCCGAGGAGCTTGTCGGTTTTTGGAAGAAAAATGAAATTCACACCCTCTTTTTATCTACAGAAAATTCATTTGATGAGCATAGCGAAACTGAGATATTCAGATTAGCAGAAGACAATAAAGTTCATATCTCATTAATTCCAAGTATCACTCAGAGTGATTTTTTCCTATATGATATGGGATACATTCAAACTCAGCCCATTCTTATCCAGGCAAAATATCCCTTGGATTATTATGCTAATTTTTTAGTAAAAAGAACTTTTGATTTCATATTTTCAATTGCAGTATTGGTTTTTGTATGCTCCTGGTTATTCCCTATTATAGCCATTTTAATAAAGACCAGCTCTAAGGGCCCTGTTTTTTTTCTACAGAAAAGGTATGGTTTCCATGAAGAAGTTTTTCACTGCATTAAATTCAGGACAATGATTGTAAATGATGAATCAAGCACCAAAACCACTCAGGAAAATGATTCCAGGATTACCAGGATTGGAAAATTGTTACGAAAAACCAGCCTTGATGAGCTGCCCCAATTCATCAATGTACTTAAAGGAGAAATGTCTATTGTAGGGCCGAGACCCCACATGCTTTCGGTAGATAATTACTATAAACCAAAAATTGGCCGTTACAGCCTAAGAAGCGTCGTAAACCCTGGCATTACCGGCCTTGCACAGGTAAGTGGTCTGCGGGGAGATTCCGGAGATGTAGAGGTTGAAATGAAAAAACGTATCCTGGCTGACACTTTTTATGTAAGAAACTGGAGCTTTGTTTTGGATTTGGTTATTATTTTAAAAACCATTTTATTGGTAATTGGTGGAGATAAAAATGCAAAATAAATAATGCTTTAATAAAAATAGTCTAATTTAGCACCATGTTAAAAAAGTTTTTTACAGCAGTAGGAGAATATATGATCCTTCTAGGTAAATCCCTTCAGAAACCTCAGAAAATGAGGGTGTTCTGGAAGCTGTTCATGAGAGAAATAAACGATTTGGGAGTCAATTCATTTGGACTCGTTATATTCACTTCTATATTTGTAGGAGCGGTAGTTGCCATTCAGATGTTCAATAATTTTGATGCATCTTCATTTCCAATCCCACATTCATTCGTGGGGTATGCAACAAAAGCCGTTTTAGTACTGGAATTCTCCCCTACCATTATCAGCTTGATTCTGGCAGGAAAAGTGGGTTCATATATTGCCTCAAGTATAGGAACAATGAGGGTTTCGGAGCAGATTGATGCACTGGACATCATGGGAGTAAACTCGCCCAATTTCCTTATATTGCCCAAAATACTTGCCTGTATGATCTTTAATCCTATACTCATTGCCATCAGTATTGTATTTGGTATAGGCGGAGGTTATATGGCAGGAGTTCTAACGGGAAACTGGACAGAATCGGATTATATTACAGGGATACAGATGTATATGCCTAATTTATTTATCTACTATGCATTTGCAAAAACCACGGTATTTGCATTTATCATTGCTTCAGTTCCTTCCTATTTCGGATATTTCGTAAAAGGCGGATCACTTGAAGTAGGTAGAGCAAGTACGCAGGCGGTAGTTTGGACGATGGTTTTCATTATCCTTTCCGAGCTAGTTTTAACCCAACTAATATTAAGCTAATGATTGAGGTAAAAGATCTTAAAAAGAGTTTTGATAATGTTGAAGTACTTAAGGGAATTTCAACCACTTTTGAAAAAGGAAAAGTAAACTTGATTATTGGCCAGAGCGGCTCAGGAAAAACGGTTTTCCTTAAAAGTTTATTAAATGTATACCAGCCGTCTTCAGGAGAAATCCTTTTTGACGGAAGAGATATCAATGTAATGAACAGGGAAGAGAAACAGCATCTACGCTCGGAAATCGGGACCCTCTTCCAGGGAAGTGCGCTGTTTGATTCTTTAACGGTGGAAGAAAATATCATGTTCCCGCTGGACATGTTCACCAACCTAACATTCAGAGAGAAAAAAAGAAGGGTTTTTGAAGTGATTGGGAGAGTGCATTTGGATAAGGCTAACAGAAAATTTCCATCTGAAATTTCAGGAGGTATGCAAAAAAGGGTTGCTATTGCGAGAGCGATTGTAAACCACCCGAAATATTTGTTCTGTGATGAACCGAATTCCGGTCTTGATCCTTATACATCTAATGTCATTGATGATCTTCTTCTTGAAATTACAAAAGAATATAATACTACGACCATCATCAATACCCATGATATGAACTCTGTGATGACCATCGGTGAAAAGATTGTCTATCTGAGACTGGGTATTAAAGAATGGGAAGGAAATAAAGATGTTCTGATTACAGCAGGCAATAAAAATCTTATTGACTTCGTTTATTCATCAGAGCTGTTTAAAGAACTGAGAGAATATCTGCTTGAGAATAATAAAACTATTGAGAATACAATTACAAAAATAGACGACAATGAAAAAGGTATTTAGTATCGCATTAATAGGTATTTCGATGTTTGCTACTGCACAGATTTCCCTTGCAGGTAAAGCAAATTTAATATTTCCAACAGGTTCTCCAACCTGGAAAAATATTTCCGGAACAGTAAACAATGCTATAGAAAATAAAGGAAGTAATAATGTAGGTTTTAATGTAGGGCTTTCAGCGAAAGTAAGTCTTCCAACTTCATTTTTTTTAATGCCGGAACTGTATTATACACATTTTAAAAATGAATTTACAGATCCTGTATCCAATACGAGCTTTGATGTTAAAAGCAACCGTATTGATCTTCCTGTATTGCTAGGACACAATGTTCTGGGTAACACACTGGGAGTATTTGTAGGACCTGTTGCCAGTTATAATCTCAGCAAGGACAATACATTCAATGATTTTAAGGAAAATGTTAAAAATAATTTCACAGTTGGTTACCAGTTTGGAGCACAGCTTGAAATAAAAAAGCTTATTGTAAATGCCAAATATGAAGGTGCATTCAGTAAGGATACCAGAAACTTTATCAATAAAGTATCCGGTGAAGAAATAAGATACGACAACAGACCCAACTTATTCATGGTGGGACTTGGATATAAATTTTAATTCCTTCGAAAATAACAGTTATAAAAAAATCCTCAAATTTTAAATTTGAGGATTTCTATTTTGTGCCTGTAATTCAGCTTCACGTTTTGCTATTTCAGCCGTTTGCTTTTCCAGTTCTTCTTTTTCTTTCTGAAGCTGTTTAAATTCTTTCCTTTGCTGTTCAGCCTTTATTGCGCTTCCTTTACTTACATATCCTACCATTCCACCGATAATTAAACCAATGCCAACTCCCGCCATAACTCCCATAACATGAGACATGGTAATTTTTTCGACTGTAAAATCGGTCGTCAGATAAAAAAGCAAAGCTGATACCGCTAAAAGGATAAGTCCCGTAATTGATAAACTCTTCATAATATTGTGTTAGGTGATTAAAGTAATTGAAAGCCTTATCAAATCAGTGAAAATTTAATAAGGCTTTATTGAGGGTCAGAATACGAATGATTCCTTATATTTTTCCTCCTGCAGCTTTATAATATGCCAAAGCTTTGGGAAGGTCTTTATTAATATCTGAAATCCTCGTTTCAGGATTCGGGTGGGTAGATAAAAACTCCGGTTGTCTTGCTCCTGAAGCAGCACCTTCCATCCTGTTCCAGAAAGGAATAGCAGCTCTTGGGTCATATCCTGCCATAGACATTAGATAAAGTCCCATTTCATCAGCTTCTGACTCCTGATTTCTTCCGTATTTCAATAAAGCAACCTGAGATCCAACCGGATATACCTGTTGAAAAACATTCGCCCATTGAGCGTTTGAGATTGTACCACCAAGAATAGCTCCTCCATATTGGGCAACCATAGCCTGAGAAATTCTTTCATTTCCATGGCCTGCTAATGCATGAGATACTTCATGACCTAATACCACTGCAAGTCCGTTATCATCTTTAGTAACAGGTAATATACCGGTATATACGGCAACCTTACCTCCTGGCATACACCAGGCATTCAGTTCACTGCTTTGTAAAAGATTAAATTCCCAGTTATAATTAGCAAGATCTGACGATCTGCCAATACTCTGATAATATCTTTCCGCAGCACTTTTTATCCTGCTTCCTACATTGGCAACTCTTTTAGCATCTGAAGTACCAGTAATTACTTTACCTTTAGCTAAAGTTGTTTTATATTCCTGGGAAGACATTGTTAAAATTTCTGAGTTATTTGCCAACTGCAGTGAAGACCTTCCAGTAATTGGATTTGTTGTACAAGCTGTAATTGATACAGCCATTACTCCCATTCCAAGTAGATGTGTTAATTTCATAGTTCGTGTGTTAATAGTTCAACATTAACAATTTTTATTCCAAAATATTTTAGAAGGAATATATTTGCATGTATTTTGCTTATTTAAATTTAACAATTATTACGGTTATGAAAAAGTATATTTCACTTATATTTATTTTTGGATTCCTATTTTTTTTCCAGAGTTGTGCTTCGCAGGGCTCAGCTGATCCAAAAACTATAGATGCAATGGTGAATTCCCAGGAATTTACCTTCTATGCACAGCGAGCAAATCCTACCAATTATGACGTTATCAATGTAATGAATTCGATGCCGAATGCACCTGCTTCCAGAATCTTAGACTTGAACGGAAATTATACCGTTGAACTGAGAAATAATGTGGTAGAAGTGGTTCTCCCTTATTTTGGAAGACTTTTTACAGCTTCAACATTTGGCGGCGGAAATGATAAAAACAGCTATCGTTTCACCTCAAAAGATTTTGTAATGACAAAAACACAAAATAAAAAAGGGAACTGGGTGGTAAGGATTAAACCTAATGACGTGAGCAATGTAGATGAAATGATTATTGAAGTGTATAAAAACGGAAAAGCTTTTGTATCTATGAGAAGCAATGATCGCCAGCCCATAACATATGATGGATACGTTTCTAAAAATGAAGAAAAAAGTAAGCCTTAATGTTTTTCTTTTGCTAAGAATTTTTCTACAAATAATTTTGCTTCGGTACTTGGACTGGAAACCATTTCCGAAGCATTTTTTTTATGGCTGATATACGCTTCTTCCACAGCATCGCTTTTTTTCATCATTGCCAGAATATATTCCTGAACCCAGTATTCAAAACGCTTTTCTGCCTGATGGGTTCTGATCTCATTAAAGCGTCCTGCACTTTTTTTTAAGGCAATGAATTCATCAATTTTGGTATAGACCTCATCTAATCCTTCATTCTGCAGTGCCGAACCCAATAATACCGGAATTTTCCAGTCTTTTTCTTTGGGAGGAATAAAATCCAGGGCTCTTTTCAGCTCTAATCTGGTATTTTTTGCTTTTTGCAGATTATCCTGTTCCACTTTATTGATGAAAATAAGATCTACCATTTCCATGATTCCTCGTTTGATGCCCTGAAGTTCATCTCCGCCACCGATGATTTTAAGAAATAAAAAGACATCGGTAATGTCCGCTACCAGAACTTCCGATTGCCCCACCCCTACTGTTTCGATGAGGATATAATCATAGCCTGCAGCCTCGCAGATCATCATGGTTTCAAAAGTTGTATTGGCAACACCGCCCAGAAATCCTGAACTTGGAGAAGGACGGATGAATGCATTTTCTTCTTTTGCAAGTTCTTCCATTCTTGTTTTATCTCCTAAAATACTTCCTTTATTGATTGAGGAGCTTGGATCAATAGCCAAAACTGCTACTTTTTTCCCATTAGCAATAGCAAGCCGTCCAAAATTTTCTATAAAAGTAGATTTTCCTGCTCCCGGTACTCCTGTAATGCCCACCCGGACTGAATTGCCGGTGAAAGGCATTATTTGTTTAAGCAATTCTTCTGCCTGCTGCCTGTGCTCAGCTTTTTTACTTTCCACCAAAGTAATAGCTTTTGCGGTCAGACGTTTGTTTCCTGACCGTATTCCTTCTATTAACTCTTCTGTAGAAAATTTCATGAGTTCAAAAGTAGGAAATTAACCATCATAATCCCATACAATGTACCGTTAATTTTATTTCTTCTAAATTAAAACTAGAAGGGTTTTTATCAATCAGAGAGGGATTTTATTACATTTGTTATCAATCAAAGAAAGAAACATGAAAAAAATAATTGCTATAGCAACATTCACCGGTATTTTGTTAGCTTCTTGTACACCAAAAACATCGACAGCAACTGCTCCTGTTGGCGCTGCACAATCTACGGCAGAGCAGATCGCGCAGGGAAAAACTATTTTTGAAAACTCTTGTGGAAGATGTCATAAATTGCCTGATCCTACCTCACATACTTCTGTACAATGGGTTGGCATCATGAATGCTATGGCTCCAAAAGCTAAATTAACGGATGAACAACATCAGTGGGTATATGATTATATTGTATCTGTAAAGAAGTAACAGAGTCAATCCTTTACAAAATATAGATTCCTTGAAATCATTTATAATGCTGATTTTCAAAACTGAAGATAGGCAATATGGATTTCGTTGATCAAATATAAAATAAGCTTTCTGACGAAAGCTTATTTTATTTCTATCCCTAAACCGGGCTTATCCGACAGTATTATTTTACCCTTGTCTATAAAGCTTCCTATGGCATAATCATTGGCGATAAGTTCAGCGCCATCCAGATCTGAATAGTCTGCCAATCCTGCTAAAATACTTGCTGCCGAAATACCAACTGTAGATTCCGTCATACAGCCAATCATGATTTTATAACCCAATTCTTTCGCCTTTCTGATCATTTCCAGAGCAGGAGTTAGGCCGCCGCACTTCATCAGTTTAATATTAATGCTTTTATAATAAGGAACCAGGGCTTCCAGAGAGGTTATATTCTGACAGTCTTCATCTGCCATCCAATTGGCAAAGCTGTCTTTTTTCAGCAGTTGATAATGACCAACCGGCATAGGTTGTTCCAGATAAGAAAACTGACCAACCTTAATATATTCCTGAAGCGTAAGACAATCATTAACGGAGAAGCTTGCATTGGAATCTAAAGCTATTTTTTTCTGTAATTGCAAAAGCTTTTCGATATGATCCATATTCAATCCACTGCATTTCACTTTAAAACGGTTCCAGCTGCTTTTTTCAATTTTTTTGATCTGCTCATCAATAGAATTTATGGAAATCGTAATAGAGCTATCGGCCAGATAATCAGAGGGAAGAGTATTTAGTTCAATACAAGTTTTATTTTCCAATTTACCAAACAGATCCCAATAGGCACAATCCAGCGCAGACTGTAAAAACGGGTGAAGGTGTAGCGTTGATAAAAATCTGAAAAATTCTTTAGGATGAATTATTGTATATTTTTCAATTTCAGATTTTATGTTTTTTAAAGTCAAAATAAAAGCGTGAAGATCAATTTGATAATAATCTATTGCCACGCATTCTCCATAGCCTTTACATTCCTGATGAGATAATTCTATAAGCAAAGCTTCCCGCTTATCATAATTTCCGTAAGCGATGGAAAATGTTTCTTTTAATTGTAGGTTTTTGAGTTCAAAGCGTAGTTCCATACTTAAAGCTAAAAAAGGACCTTTTCAGGTCCTTATATATTAATTAAACGATATGTATTATCTTACAACCAGTTTTTCGGCCTGAGTTTTTTCTCCCTGTTTGATATGTACCATATATACTCCTTTTTGGAGACCTTTGGTAGAAATACCTTTTTTGGATTGAGAATCTCTAGCATCTGAGAATACTAATTTTCCAGACATATCAAACATTTTAATCTGAACATCTTTAGAGGATGCCTCTAAATTACCTACAAAGAATTCGTCATAGGTAGGATTAGGGAATATAATAAATTTATTATCTGTCTTTTTTAGATCCTGCGTTGCTAAAACGGCGTTACATTCCTGAGGAATATCAAAATTTTCAACCTGATCATTGGCTGTTGCTCTTACTCCCGCTGAAGCATTTACGCCTAAACCTCTTCTAGCGAAGGTTTTCCATATCATACATTTATCTGCCCCTCCATTTCCTACTGCATCTGCCTGAAGGATCGCATCTCTTCCGTCAATGAATGTAGGACTGCATGCCTGCAATTTAAGCCCATTAACAACCAGCTGCAGTACTTTTGCATTTCCCGAAGTAGCACTTGCCAGCACATCACTGTTATACCCATATTTTTCAATGTACTTCCATGTAAGATCCCATAGCATGGTTGCCCATATAAATCCTATGGCATGAGAACCCGAAACGGTATTTGTATTTCCGTACGTATAATTGTTAACCGCTAAATCCGGAGAATATTTAGCAAGCCTGATTCCTGCTCCTGTTGTCGGCTGATCTGCTGAATATGTAGACATACCTCTTGCTAAAGACGATGTATCTCCCGGCCTTGTTGTAAGCATTAATGCAAAGAAATCAGACCATCCTTCACCCATTTGTTCTGCACTGTTACTTACAGAAAGACAGCTGTACCCCTGGCCTGTTAATCTATTTGAAATACCGTGGCCATATTCATGGGCAATAATCCCATTATCTAAACTTGAATGTTTAAAGCCGTTAAAATCATTTGTTAATGTTGCATTGATAATTGTTCCATTACCCAGTTCTGTTACCATATAGATACCTTCTGTCTTTCCTATGTTAATAGAAGGTATAGTTACCTGGCTCCCGTAAGTACCGGCACCCATACCGGTTGGTGTATCAGTAGACGGTCTGTACACTATGGCTCCTACTGCCCCGGCTTTCTGTGCGTTTAAGACTTTAAGACTGTATTCACAGCTTGTGCTGGTCACAATGGCTATTTTACCGGTAAGACTTCCCAATGCCGGTTGTGTACATGCATCTGCAGGTACTGCAACAGCAAGATCTCCGGTAACGCTCTGCCCATCAAATAAAAGTTGGCCAAAAGATGCGCTTGCTGTCATTACCTTAGGCCTGCTTACAGCTGCTGCAGGAGCGTTATACTTGTATCTGGAAATAGGATCTGCTGTAGTCTGTGCTCTATCCCAAAGATACATCTGCATTCTTGGAGCCAACAGATAAGTGATACCTGAAATTACGGTTTCATATCCTGAACTGAAGTTTGCATTATTAAGGCCGCTTCCGTCAAATGCTTCAGCATTAACAGCATCATTTCCCATTCCTCCATTTACGAAATTATTAGTCTGGTAGTTTCTTGCAGTTTCTGTGAATCCAAACTTATAAAAAACATCATGCATCTTATTATTCATGTAGAACAGATTGGTGATGGCAGCTTCTCGGTATGTGAAAGGATTTATATATCTTCCTTCATCATAGGGGAAATTAAAGTTAAGTGTACTTCCTCCCTCCGGCGAATAGCCCGGGGCATTGGTATTGGTCTGATCGGAGTAGGCATATACATTATTTCCTCTGGTATTGGTATAATTATTAGTCCCGTCAGAATGCCACCCTTCTGGAGAAACGGTTATATCCCAAGGATTGTTTATGATTGAACGAGACCCAAATGTAGGCGCTTCTATGGGAAGTGGGAAAACATTGTAAGAAGCATTGGTGGGAACGAACAGATTACTTCCTGCCTGTTTATTCAATGCTCCTACCAAAACAGATTGTGATCTAGCTTCTATATGCTGCTCTTCCTGTGATTCTGATTCGTTATGAAAGTTATTGTCGTGCTTAAAATCACAACTTAAGGTAAGATTGTCCTTTGTAAGAATTTCACCTGTAACGGCATCAGCAATGACGTGCCACACATCTGGAGAATTCTTGTCAGTAACAAAGAGCTCTTTTGCTAAAATATAGATTCCATTCTTTTCAAAATACACGTTAGGAAGATAATCCGTTTTAGAAATTCCATCTAAAGCAAGTTTTTGTTTCAGAAGATCTTCTGAGAATTTTTCTTGAGCTTTTCCCTGATTGGCGACAGAAATATTTCTTTTGAAATCATTTTTTTCAGAGATAATCTTATCTTCTTTAATGATTACTTTTCCTAAAGCGTTATACACCCTAAGCCCATTGATGGTCTGTTGAACATTGACGATATGCACACCCAGACTTTTAGAAGGATCTTCATTCAAAATAATAACACCTGTAGTATTAGGGGTTCCATTTTTTTGTATTAATTGTCCACTCTTCTTATAATAATCTTGAATAATGCTATTTGAATCTTGAGCACTCATTTCGCCGAAAGCAAAAAAAACCGCCACAGAAATTGGCATCAAAAATAGTTTTTTAATCATTTTATTTGTTTTTGAAAGATAAATTTATATTTTATTCACATAAAAACAGCATAAAAACTAAAAAAAATAAAAAAGAAGACTTAATTAGCCTTCTTTTTCTTCTCTGTATGTTTTTTATTTAATCTTTTAATTGATTTTGCCTTTATAAATTTCACTTTTCCATTTAAAAAATCAAGCATGCTTTGCGCATAGCTGTATTTTTTTGCCTCTTTCAGGTATTCCAGTGCTTTTTTATATTCCAGCCTGATTTCGAAAAGCAGAGATTTAAGGAGCAATATTCTGCATTTATCTATCCCTTTGATCTTTAAAGCATATTCAATCAATTTCTCAGCTTCTTCAAGATCTTCATTATCTAAAAGGCATCTGATATAATACTGGGGTGTATTTAGATTGGTTACATCATACTGCATTGCTTCTTCAAAATAAAGTTTTGCTTTTTCGTAATCAATCAGTATTTCACTGTATATCCTTCCCATCAGACAAAGGCTATCTGCATCTTCAGGATCATAGGATAAGGCATAATTCAATGCTTCCAGACAATCCGAAAGTTTGTATGGATAATTATCCAGCGCCTCAAAATAATATTTATTTTTAGTTAAGGTCATTTCTGTAATTTTTAAGTTCGTTTTTTAACGTGCTTCTTTGTTTTTTAAAAGATTTCTCCTGATAATCCTTTTTAAAATCAGTTCCTGAAAATGTACGGACAGGATTTCCTCTTTGTACCTGCAGATGATTATTCCAGGTTTCCTGCATTCTTTTTTCCAGCTGCCGGATGTGCAGTTGCATTACTTTTTCATGGAGTCGTGCAACTGCCAATTTTTTATTTTCCAGCTGTGAGCGGGAATCCTGTGCAAAAACACTTTCTCCCGTCGGAATATGAGTGGCGCGAACGGCTGTATTCACTTTATTGACATTCTGGCCTCCGCTTCCCTGGCTTCTTGTGGTTTGAAACTGAATATCTTTTTCATTGAAATGTATTTTTGCAATGTCTTCAATTTCAAAAATACCGATGAACCAGTTGCTTCTTTTATGAAGTTTTCTAAAAGTGCTTTTACCCGTCCAGCAGATACTTCCCAACCAGCTGGTAAGGAATTCCGGAACATTTTTCCCTTTTAAAAGAAGGGTTGCAGATTTCAAAGTGAGATTTTCATCCCCATTTTCCCGATGAATGATTTCGTAGTCTATTGTATTTTGTTTCGCCTCATCAAGAAAAGCCTTCAATACCTTGGCAACTACCCACTGGCATTCTAAAGGCCCTCTCCCTGAGGTTATTTGTATGATTTTTTCCATTGTTACTTAGGTATTTCGCTTAATCTGGAATGTCCTACCGGATCAATTCCTTTTTCTAATAAATATTTTGCAGCCATTACTGCCCAGCATTTATCGCTGGAATGGATATTTCTGTAAAATGAAAGTAAAAGTTCAGGCTTTACAACAGTAAAACCATTTGCTTTTATTGTTTCAAGATCATCTCTCTCGAAGAAATCGATGGTAATTCTGTGGGTTTTTCCATTTTCCAGCTCAACGGTTTTTTCATACCTGCGGAAATTTTCTTCACTTGGCAGATGATCATATCGCGTCCAGACTTTCTGAAATCCTTCCTGATGAAGAATCATAACCACTTCAGCTACATTTTCTTTAGTTACAAAAATATCAATATCCTTATGGTCGTGAGCATGTTTGTATTCCGCATGCCCTGTTTCAGACATACAATGCCACGCCCATCCTCCGGATAAAATGACTTTCTTTTTTAATTTTTCTAAAATTTCAAGTCCGCTTTGAATTCTAAATTCCGGCCAGACTTCACCATATCTTTTTATGTTATGCGGTGCTCCCATTTTTGTTAATTTTTGATTGTTGACAGTTGTTGTCATTTTCATCAACCATTTACTTATCCATTCTCACAATTCTTGGCTGAAAAGTTCCAAGGATATCTACCAGCTCGCTCTGTGCACTCATGACTTCATTGATATCTTTATATGCCATGGGTGCTTCTTCGCTATTTCCGCCCATCAAAATGACATTTTTGAGTTTTAATTCTTTTTTGATATCATTTTGTGTGAACAGATTTCGGCATTCTCCTCTTGAATAGGCTCTTCCTGCCCCATGTGAAGCTGAATTCAGTGAATCCGGATTACCTTTTCCGCGAACGATAAATCCTTTTGCGGTCATTGATCCGGGAATCATTCCCAATTCATTTTCATTGGCTGGAGTTGCCCCTTTTCGGTGGACAATTACTTCTTTTCCGTTATGGACTTCTTTCCATGCGAAATTGTGATGGTTTTCAATTCTTGCTTTTACTCTCCCTCCAACCGCTTTCACCAATCTCCGGTGAATATCGTCATGGCAGGCGGAAGCATAATCTCCGGCAAGGTTCATAGCTGTCCAGTATTCTAATCCTAGATGGGTGTTCAGATCCAGCCACGCGAAGTTCTGTGCTTCTTTCGGCAGCGGACATTGATCTACAGCTACCCTAGAGTAATACTGCGCGATTTCTGCTCCTAATCCACGGGAACCACTGTGGGAAAGAATTCCGAGATACTTCCCTTTTGGAAGTCCGATCTGGACATCTTCTTCTGTAATTTCCACTTCCCCGAATTCTACAAAATGGTTTCCACCACCGGAACTTCCCATCTGTTTAATGGCTTTTCCTTTTAGCCTTCTCAAAATCGGAATCATATCGAAGGTATCTCTGTCGAAAATTTCGTGCTCGACATGAGATTTATGGGTTTCGTACATCCCAAATTTGGTATGTTCGGCCAGTGCTTTTTCATATTTATCTTTTGCACCGTCCAGATATGAAACCGGAGTATCCAGAATACTGAGACTCATTCTGCAGCCAATGTCCATCCCGACTCCGTAAGGAATCACTGCATTTTCTACTGCGAGTACTCCGCCGATCGGAAGGCCATAACCGCTGTGTGCATCCGGCATCAATGCTCCCTGTATAGAAATAGGAAGCTTCAATGCGGTGTACAACTGATTCTTTGCTTCATCTGAAATATTATTTCCGAAGATCTGAAAAGAGGTACGGTTGGTATTCAGCATTCTTTTTTCTGTTTTCTTGGATGAAAGCAGCGCTTCTGCGATCTGTCCGAATGTTAAATCTTTTTCAAAATTCTCCGGATGGACCAGAATTTCCTTTAAAAGAGATTTCACATGATGAATATTTTTGGTCGCAAAGTTTCTTTTCATGACTTCTAAAGCGATGTTGACACTTTGATTGTTTGGATATCCTAATTTTAATATATCTTTTCCTTTAATTTTTAAATTTCCCATTGTTTTATATTTATGGATGAGAGAGCTGATGATTACTGCTATATTCAAGATATCAGATGTCAGATTTTAGACATAAGACACACGATAACAAATGCTTAAGCATCAGCCGTTTTTCCAACTACTATTTTAGTTGATACGTTTTTCAACCTAACAGGTTTTGGAAACCTGTTAGATTTATTTAAGGAGGGTATTATTTAGCCCCGATTGCAGTGATTACCCCGCAGCGAGCCTGAAAGGCGAGCGAGGAGTATTAACGGAAAGCGGGAAATAGCTCCTAAATTTGTTATAAAAATGATTCCGGGAAAACTGTAGTTTTATGTATTGCGCAATAAAAAACCCGAAATCTTACGACTCCGGGTTTTGATATTTCATTATACTGTTGTTCTAAGAATGTACCAAGCCACGAAGCCCCACTGCCATAGGCAGCAATCCAACTGAAGAATTTTGAATGAATCTGAACATTGCTTCGTTATTTTTTTAAGGGTTAAACTTGATTTTGTGGTGCAAATATATTAAAATTTCTGAATATCAAAATTTTAATTTGATTTTTTTATGTTTTACTGATAAATAAGAGCTGTATCAGCAAAGGTTGCCGCCGGGAAATTAGCCTGTACAATGAGCTTTGTAATTACATTGGTATTTATTTCAGGTTGATCAAACTTATGAAGATGCCGTCAATCACATGAGCCATTCTCTTCAAGTCCAGGGTTTCCAGGGTATCGGTGGATTTATGATAGTTCTTATTTCTAAAAAACGAGGTATCCGTGATCATCATGGCGGAATACCCGAAATTCCAATAGTTTAGATGGTCTGAGAAATCTATTCCTTTTAAAAATTTTGGTGCGGTAAATGTTTCTGTTTTAATCTGGTTGGATTCTTTAAAATTTTCACTGAAAGCTTTGACAAATTTTCCTGCTCCGAATTTTTTAACCAGTGTAATATAATCTCCTTTATTGCCGTAGACCCAGGAAAGAATACCGAGAGGGTAATCCTGAGAATCTTTATCTTCTTTGAAATATCCGATCATTTCTACGCTGGCCATTCCATACACATCGATATTGTTATCTTTTACATATTTTGCATGGATATAGCTGCCCATGTTTTCTGTCCTGAAATAAGGCGGTTCTTCTAAAGCATAGGCCACTAAATCTATTCTGTAATTCAGTTTTTGTCCTTTCAACATACGTGCTAATTCCAACAGTGCGGTAACTCCGGTTGCATTATCATCGGCACCTTCCTGTTCTCCGCAGACATCGTAATGAGCTCCTATAATTATTCTTTTTTTATATTCTGTCCCGAAAGAGCATATTATATTTTTATAGATTTTGCCATCAACGGAATAAGATTGTTCGCGGGTACTGTCACTATAGGCATTCATATTCTGATGAATATAAGCTGCTATGGCATTCAGCTGGTCAATATTTTTATAGTTACGGAATTGGGGTGTTTTGGTAAGGGCCGTCAAATGCTTCTTAATTAAAACAGAGTCTGCCGGGACAGGAGAGTTCTGCTCTGTTTTATTATTCTTCAAAGAGGTCAAAAAAAAGACCGTGATACACAAAAAGCCTACGCAGAAGATTATTTTCCGTACTGTAGGCTTTATTATATTTTTACTATTCATTTGCTATTGTCTAAGCATAAAAATAGATATTCTGTATTGATCTGAAAAGTTATTCTTCTAAAAATCTGTTTAAGATATCAACAGCACATTTTGGAAGATTTGTACCAGGTCCGAAGATGAAATCTGCTCCATTGGCGTAAAGAAATTCATAATCCTGCTGCGGGATAACACCTCCTACCACAATGGTAATATCTTCAGCTCCCAATTTTTTCAATTCCTCTACTACCTGCGGAACAAGTGTTTTATGTCCTGCTGCCAGAGAAGATACTCCTAGAATATGGATATCATTTTCAACAGCCTGTTTGGCTACTTCTTCCGGAGTCTGAAACAATGGTGCGACATCTACATCAAATCCCATATCGGCAAATGCAGTTGCCACTACTTTTGCTCCTCTGTCATGTCCATCCTGACCCATTTTAGCAACCATCAGCCTTGGTCTGCGGCCTTCCTGTTCTTCAAATTTTTGAGTTAAATGAAGGGCTTTTTCAAAATATTCATTTTTGCCTGCATTCATAGCATATACTCCTGAAATTGTTCTAATATTGGCTTTATATCTTCCAAAGGTTTCTTCCATTGCATCGCTCATTTCTCCTAATGTCACTCTTCTGCGTGCTGCTTCAATACATAATGCCAGAAGGTTTCCGTTTCCTGTTTTGGCACTTTCTCTTATTTCGTTTAAGATCTGGGCAACTGCTTCATTATCTCTTCCTGCTTTTATGGTAGCTAATCTTTCAAGCTGTTTTCTGCGTACTTCTGTGTTATCGATATCTAAAATCTCAATGGCATCCTGCTTTAATGCGGATCTGAAAGAATTAACCCCAATGATAAATTCTTCACCACTATCAATTTTAGCCTGTTTTTTGGCAGCCGCTTCTTCAATTCTCATTTTTGGAATTCCTGCTTCAATTGCTTTTGTCATTCCTCCTTCCTGCTCCACCTCATCGATGTACTTCATTGCTTCCTCGATCATCTGCTGGGTAAGACTTTCCACAAGATTGCTTCCCCCCATCGGGTCTACAACATCGCAGATTCCGCTTTCCTGCTGTAATATGATCTGTGTATTTCTTGCAATTTTGGCTGAATAATCAGTAGGTAAAGCAATTGCTTCATCCAATGCATTGGTATGTAAGGATTGTGTTCCTCCTAATGCGGAAGACAGGGCCTCAATGGCTGTTCTTGTAATATTATTAAAAGGTTCCTGCTCAGTCAGTGACCAACCGGAAGTTTGAGAATGGGTTCTGAGTGCTAAAGATTTTGGATTTTGAGGATTGAACTGCTTCAAAAGATTAGTCCAGATATACCTGGCGGCTCTCATTTTAGCAATTTCCATAAAGTGATTCATCCCAATTGCCCAAAAGAATGATAATCTGGGTGCAAAATCATCGACATTCATCCCTGCTTTAATCCCTGTTCTTACATATTCAAGACCGTCTGCCAGTGTATAAGCCATTTCCAGAACCGGAGTAGCTCCTGCTTCCTGCATATGGTATCCTGAAATAGAAATTGAATTGAATTTCGGTATATTCTGAGAGGTATATTCAAAAATATCGGCAATGATCTTCATGGAAGGCGCCGGTGGATAAATGTAAGTATTTCTCACCATGAACTCTTTCAAAATGTCATTCTGAATGGTTCCTGAAAGAAGTTCCTGCTTTACGCCCTGCTCTTCAGCAGCAACAATATAGAAAGACAGAATCGGCAGTACCGCACCATTCATCGTCATGGAAACGGAGATCTGGTCTAATGGAATTTCATTGAATAAGATCTTCATATCTTCAACGGAATCTATGGCTACTCCTGCTTTTCCTACATCTCCCACTACTCTTGCATGGTCTGAATCATATCCTCTGTGCGTTGCAAGATCGAATGCTACGGAAAGACCTTTTTGTCCTGCAGCCAGGTTTCTTCTGTAAAAAGCATTAGATTCTTCTGCAGTAGAAAATCCCGCATACTGGCGTACCGTCCATGGTTTCTGGACATACATCGTAGAATAGGGTCCTCTAAGATAAGGAGCAATTCCTGGGGAAGTCTGTGTTAAAGATTCATTTGTAACGTCTTTATGGGTATAAGATGACTTTAGTTCCAACCCGTCTTTTTCAAAACTATAGATTTCTCCGTTTTTGGGTTCCACATTGAAGTCCAGCTTTTTCACAGAAATTGTCTTACGCATTACAATAATTTTATCTCCGTAAAGTTAATTTTTTTGGATGAAACATGAAACTTATGTTAAGCGGATGCGAGAAAACAAATTTCAGGGAGCAGACTTGCTATGAGAGTATTGCTATTTAAGAGTATTTAGTCAAACTATTTCTGTACTTACTGCAGTACTTATAAAAAGAAAGGCCGGGCAAATGCCCGGCCTTTAAGTAAGATATTATCTTTTATTTTTTTATTCCCATTTCATACAATGCGAATGAAATAAGATCTGCATTTTCACTGATAACCTGCTCAGTAGAGCGTCCCGCACCGTGTCCTGCGTTTTTCTCTATTCTCAATAAGATCGGATTTTTACAATTCTGTTTTTCCTGCAGTTCTGCTCCAAATTTGAATGAATGGGCAGGAACTACCCTGTCATCATGATCACTGGTGATAATCATGGTAGAAGGATAGCAGTTTCCAGCTTTTACATTATGTACCGGAGAGTATGATTTTAAATATTCAAACATCTCTTTGCTGTCTTCCGCTGTTCCATAATCATAGGCCCAGCCTGCGCCTGCTGTAAATTTATTATATCTCAACATATCCAGAACACCAACTCCCGGAAAAGCTACTTTAGCCAGATCAGGACGCATAGTCATGGTAGCGCCTACCAGCAATCCTCCATTTGATCTTCCTGAAAGTGCCATGTATTCTTTTGAGGTATAACCTTTGCTCTGTAAATATTCTCCTGCAGCAATAAAGTCTTCAAAAACATTTTTCTTCTGCATCTTTGTGCCGGCATCATGCCATTTTTTCCCATACTCGCCACCTCCGCGAATATTGGGAACGGCATAGATCCCTCCATTTTCCATCCAAACGGCATTCACAACTGAGAATGAGGGTTGTAAGCTGATGTTAAATCCGCCGTAAGAATATAAAATTGTAGGATTTTTCCCGTCAAGCTTTATTCCTTTTTTATAGTTGATCATCATTGGAACTTTTGTTCCATCTTTTGAAGTATAGAATACCTGCTCAGAAACATAATCATCAGGATTAAATTTCACTTTAGGCTTTTGGTAAACCTCAGACTTTCCAGAATCTATATTAAATTTATAGATCGTTCCCGGTGTAATATAATTACTGAAAGAAAAGTAAAGCTCTTTTTCCTTCTCTTTTCCGTCGAAACCTGAAATATTTCCTTTTCCGGGAAGAGAAATTTCCCTGATCAGTTTTCCGGTTTTATCAAACTGCTTTACCTGATCAATAGCGTCGACCATGTATGTTGCAAAGAAATATCCGCCTCCGGTAGAAATTCCCAATACATTGTCTGTTTGTGGTATCACATCTTTCCAGGTATCGGGAGAAGGGTTTTTACTATTTGTTTTTACCAGACGCATATTCGGAGCATCTTTATCAGTAAAAATAAAAAGATCATCGCCCTGGGTATCAACGATATTGGCATTAATATCAAATCCTTTATTAATTTGAACAAAATCACCGCCTTTTTTCAAATCTTTGATGTACAATTCATTTCCGTTGGTTGCATTCGCTGCAGAAATAATGAGATATCTCTGATCTTCCGACACTCCGGCACTCAAGTATCTTCTCGGTGTTGTATCACCGCCAAAAATCAACTTATCTTCCGATTGCTTTGTTCCCAGTTTATGAAAAAATACTTTATGCTTGTCCGTCATTCCGGAAAGCACTGTTCCTTCTTTCGGTTTGTCGTAGCTTGAATAGTAAAATCCTTCGTCACCCTGCCAGGAAATTCCACTGAATTTTACATCAACAATTGTTTCGTCGATCTGCTTTTTGGAAACAGCATCAAGGATGATAATCTTATTCCAGTCGCTTCCACCTTCAGAAATGGAATACGCTGCAAGATTTCCTTTTTTATTGAATGAAAGCTGGGAAAGTGAAGTTGTTCCTTTGTCTGAAAATTTATTAGGATCTAAAAATACTTCAGTAGCTTTCGTTGCATTATTTGTTCTGTAGTACACAGCCTGTGCCTGCAAACCATCATTTTTCGTATAGTACGTGTAATCTCCTTCTTTGGAAGGTGCCGAAATTTTTTCATAATTCCAGATCTCTTTCAGCTGATTTTTAATCTGATCTCTGAAAGGGATTTTTGAAAGATAGTTCTGGCTGAAAGCCACTTCTTCATCCACCCATTTTTTTGTAGATTCAGAATCATTTTCCAAATCCCGGAAAGGGTCTGCCACAGCAGTTCCGAAATAGGTATCTGTCTGGGTTCCTTTTGATGCTTTAGGATAATTCATTTTTTGAGAATAAAAAGACGCTGAAAATAGAACTCCAGCCGTTAACAAGATAGGTTTAAAATTCATACCGAACGATTTTCTCAAAAATACGTAAAGTATATGACATAAAAAAAGTCCCGGCAATCGGAACTTTTATCTTTAAGATGAAGTTTTTTCAAAAATTATTTAGGACCAAAACTTTCAAAGTAGAAATCAGTTAATCCTGAAACAATTTCGTCAGGACTGCCATTCCAGTAGTAAATTTTATCTGCTTCTTTAAGTTGATATAATGCAAACTTCTGTTCTGATGTTACTATTTTATCGGCATTTCTGAATTTTTTAGTAGCCTCTACCAGGTATTTTTTAAGCTGTGCAGGTTTTATCTTTTTGGTATCCGTTCCAGGCATATCTGATAATTTTGAAGGCACTTTAAAGCTTACGGAATATATTACTTCGGCAATTTTTTGCTCCTGAACATACTCATTTTGTATTAAGGTTGCACTTTTAATAGAAAGAGTTCCATTTTTGAAATTATCCATCATGGCTTTAAAATACTCTGCTGCCTCTATTTTGCAGTTATCTGCTGCTTCTTTGGAAAATGATGCTAGAAAATGACTGACACTTCCTGTCAGCATTTCGTCTGCGGTTGCTTTAAAATCAATCTCGTAAGCGTTCTTTCCATCTACCGTGGGTCTCAGGTAATCATTAAGTCTGGTAAGAGCTGCATTATCGTTGGTAACAAAAGTATTGAAATACATTTCAAATACATCGGCAGGTTTTTTCACTTCTGTCTGGGCATTAAGATGCTGGCCCAGTAATGCCAATACGATCCACAAAAAGAACTTGAAATTTTTCATTGTTTATATTTTGAATTATTTTGTGTAAAAGGTTATAAAGATAACAGCTTTCATTTATATTATCTGCCTTTATTATTTTCCGGATTAAAATTTTTAAAATAGAATTTGTTCAATTTCCACAGCAGTTCTTCCGGACCACCATTCCAATAGTATATATTCTCCCCTTGTTTTTTCTGATACAGTTTAAAAATCTCCGTTGCAGTTATTTTTTTATCTGCATCTGCCACTTGTTTTGTAGCAGTTTTAAGGTATTTTTTAAGTTCTTCTGCGCTTATATTTTTGGGATCATTAAACTTTGGGGTTACAATTTTTGAAGGAACTTTAAAGGTTACCTCAACAGAAACTTCAGATATATTCTGGTGAGCAGCATGTTCATTAGGTATTGTTTTTATACTGTTAATAGTGTATTCAGCATTTTTAAAGTTTCCTAACATGGTGGTAAAGAATTCTTTTGCTTCATTTTGAGATTGAGCAGCAATTTCTTCCGGAAAGCTGGAAAGAAAATTTTTTGTAAACTGATCTACTTCTTTTGCAAATGCTTCGTTCTGATCCATCTTATAAGTATTTTCTTTTCCTAAAAATGGACTTATATAAGTATTGAGATCAGCCAGTGCATGGTTGTCGTATTTTACAAAAGTATCAAAATAAAGAGCAAATACTTTTTCCGGTTCTACCGTTTGCGTCTGTGCTCTGAAATTTTGGACACACAAAATAAACATTCCTAGTAAAAGAGTTTTAAACATTCTCATAGTGTATTAAATAAATTGAAATATTTTTCAGAAGTTTGAGCAAAAAAAAGCTCTTGATAGTCAGATAATCAAGAGCTTTATATACTGTGATATTTTTAGTAATTATCTTCTTCTCCCTTCATTTTTTCAGCATTCTCTGCCATAATCACAGCATCGATCATTTCAGAGATATCACCGTTCATGTAGGCATCCAGATTGTACATAGACTTATTGATTCTATGGTCTGTCACCCTTCCCTGCGGATAATTGTATGTTTTAATCTTTGCAGAACGGTCTCCTGTAGAAACCATTGATTTACGTTGTGCAGCAATATCACCTACAGCTTTTTGTACTTCAATATCATACAATTTGGTACGAAGCATTTCCATCGCCAGTTCTCTGTTTGCCAGCTGTGAACGTGCCTGCTGACAAATAACAACCATCCCAGAAGGTTTATGTGTTAACTGTACTTTTGTTTCAACTTTGTTTACGTTCTGTCCCCCAGCTCCTCCGGAACGTGAAGTCTGCATCTCAATATCTGCAGGATTTAATTCAAAATCGATTTCTTCAGCTTCAGGTAAAACAGCAACGGTAATGGCGGAAGTATGTACTCTACCCTGAGATTCTGTTTCCGGAACTCTCTGAACCCGATGCACACCCGATTCAAATTTCATGATTCCGTATACCCCGTCTCCTTCAATTCTGATAATTAATTCTTTATATCCTTTAGATGCCTCACTTGAATCTGTAATCTCGTGTTTCCATCCTTTGGTTTTAAAATACATCGCATATGCTCTGTACACATCTTCTACAAAAATTGCAGCTTCATCACCTCCGGTTCCTGCACGAAGTTCTACAATTACATTTTTATCATCGGTTGGATCTTTTGGAATTAAAAGTACTTTCAGCTCTTCTTCTAAACCGGGAAGTTTAGCCTGAGCTTCCATTTTTTCTTCCTTTGCCATATCTACAAGATCTTTGTCTGATCCATCAGCAATGATTTCCTCAGATTCCTGAATGTTATCCAATGCTCCTTTGTACTGATCATAGACTCTAACAATCTTTCCCAAATCACTATATTCTTTATTTAAAGAAGAATATTTTTTTTGGTCCGAAATGATATCAGGCTGTATAATAAGGTCTGCAACCTCATTATATCTTTGTTTTATAGCTTCTAATTTTGGAATTAATGATTTAGACATTGTGAAAATTTTGTGGGTGCAAAGATAAGAATTATTAATTCAAATTAAAATCCTTTATGCACTGACCTTTAAAGTCTTTTATGAATTAAATACAATATGTCCTAGTTTTTCAAAGCTAAGTTATATTAAATTTTGTTTTTTTATTTAAATGATCCAAAAAAACTACTTAGATTTCTTTTTTATTGATTTAATTCTCTCACTAAGAGACAATAATTAAAATTGTACACCCAAGTATCATATTCACAATATGAAAACTGTATTACATTAATAAAAAGTTATATTGATAATTATATAATATATATTCTTTTATGGATAGCTTTAATACAATATAACGCGATTAAACACACTGATAATCAATCAATTCAAAATTAAAAATTATCACACTGAATAACAGAAAGATATGTAGAATTTATATTTTTTTTCATTAAAAAATAAATATTTCATAAAAAAAGAATTTATATTTGCAACGTTTTCATTCTAAAATAATTAATGAAAACGCAAAAAAACACACTACAAATGACAAGTAAAAAATTAAATATGGCTGCAATAGCCATACAGATTAGCGTTTGCTGCTGTGCCCAGATAGGAATCAATACATCAGCTCCCCAACAAGCTTTACATATATCAGGAACCGGAACCGGCATAGCTCAACCTGTTATCAGAATCGACGGATTAAACAGCACCAATAATCCTGCACATGAAAGTACCACATCTACCAAGAGAGTTTTTGCTGATGCAAACGGTACTCTGGTCATCGCTGACAACGCTCAGACCAACAAATTTTACACAAGCGTATCTCTGCCTAGTACTGATATCCCTGCAGGGACAGAGCGCCCCGTGACAAGCCAGTCATTCACACTGAATTATCCTTCTATTGTACATGTTGAGGCAAGAGTAGGAATGAATTCAACAGACAATATTTCAGATCCTACCTCTTCCACTTCCCTTTTGGAGAGAAACGGTCAGGCAAGATTATTCGGAAGCTATTACAAACTTACCGCTGCCCCAGCCGGCGTTGCAACCAATACAGCATTCGGACAGGTAATTATCTCTCACAGCACCAATACTGGAGGCGCCCAGCTGAATGGTCAGTTTTACATTGAACCTAAAAAAGATCTTTATCTTCCAAAAGGTAATTATACTCTGACACTTTACGGTTATGCCCAAGACAATACGATGAATTTTGCGGTTAACAGCTTAAATCAGGCTACCCAAAAAATGATGATAAGCATTACACCTGTCAATTACTAAAACACCAATGATGAAAAAAATATTAATTTTAGGTATTCTCATTTTTAGTATCGGCGTCCGTTCCCAGGTAGGAATTGCCACTAGCGCCCCTCAAAAAGCACTTCATATTTCCGGAAGTACTTCTTCGACTGCTATTCCCGGAACTTCCGTAAATATTGTACGCCCAACTATGAGAGTTGACGGATTAAATAATACGAACCAGTCTACAACCGATCAACTTCGCCCTGTTTCTGTAAGTGATAAGGGAGATCTTGTTTTGTCTGGTGCCCTTGTTAAGCCTTTGGTGGTAATAGATCCCATTAATACAGCAAATACTGAAAAAGATTATATTCTTCCAGCAGTTACCATCAACCAAACTTCAGGAAGTACAACCACAAATTCGGTTATACGTTCATTTAATTTTACGCTTACTTCACCCAGCCTTGTTAAATTCAGCACGGTTACCAGTTTTCAGTTTTTAAGAGCTTCAGACGGCGGCGTAGTAACGGACGGATCTAACAGAGCTTGGGGAACAAGATATAGATTTTCGGCAGCTCCCGCAGGAATTTCTACGGCAGCTAATGCCTATTTCGGAGAATCTATACGCAGTTATAATAATGCGGTAAATACAACTGATGCTACGGGAACTTTTTATACTGCATCTGATGATACTCTATCACTCCCTGCAGGAACTTACACCCTAGATGTTAATTTATTTGCAGCAACAAACACAACACAGACCCCACTAAGAATTATATGTGGGGGCGGTACAGATACCATTAGTATTGTAGCGTTTCCTATACAGTAATAATAATCCAATCACAAATTTATTTCAACCGTGAAAAATAATATCAAAATGGTATTAGCAGCCGGCCTGCTAGTATATAGTCAAAACATTTTCTCACAGCAGAATGTAGGGATTATGACAGACAAACCTACGGAAAAGCTTCATGTAAGTGGAAAATCCAGCATTATAGATGATAATATTGGGACGACGGGAGTTCCGCTAATATCACCTACAGTAAGAATAGATGGGCTTAATATGACGAATAATCCTACTATTTTCAGTACAGATACTACAGCACCATTGTATGTAGACAGCAATGGAGATACGACCGTAAAAAAAGCACTGGAAACATTTGGTAGTTACACACAGCCCGGAGGAGATGCTATTACCACATCAAATACATTGAATGTGCTAGCCAGTGGAGCTTATCAGAGAACTGGAGATCTTTTAACCACATCCTTTACCCTTCAACAAAGATCAGTAGTTTATATTTCTTCTACACTTTCTGCCGATATACAGAATGCATCAGGAGGAACAATTACTGATGGAAAAAACAGAGCTATAGCTGCTCTTATATGGTTTACAGCGGCAGCGGCAGCCAGTGGAATTGACACCTCATCAAGTTATATGAGTGACGGACTTACGTTTGCCAACAGGCCATCCGATTCAATGAACGGGTCTTTTAAGCTTAATCCAAGCGCAGAATTGGTTCTTCCGGCTGGCAGCTACACTGTAGTTCTGAGAGGAGCAGGAATTGCATCTCTTAATACTCCGGGCGATAATTACAGGGTCATCTGGGGTGGAGGAACAGGAGATAAACTTAATGTACTGGCAAAACCTTTATAAATAATACTTTTTTAACCCTTATAAATTTTTTTATTATGAACAATTTGAATGAAAAATTAGCAAAATTCTCTATTGAGAAACTTGAAGAGCGTAAAGAATTTACATTCTACTGTACGCCTAACCCATGTGATCCAAAACCTCCATGTGGAGGTGGAACTGGACCAACTGATCCTGGAACAGGAGGTGGAGGTACATTTGCATAAAATGTTCACTCTTCAGAATTAATTAAAAGGTACCTGGGCTTGTCTCAGGTACTTTTACCATTAAATACCAAGCGATGACAGATATTAATAAACCTTCTTTATATTTTTTTAGAAACCAGGTGCATTTTCTAAAGGACAATTTCCACATTCATGACGAAGAATTATTTCAAAAATTCAAAAGCTTTGTGGGACACTTTTGCTATTTTACGTTAGAAATGGATAAGATGATTGACGGGGAGAATAACTACAAACATTTGTTCGAAACCGGCCAAAACACTCCTTTCTTTGCCATAAAAAGTCATCAGAAATCCATAAGAACATTAGCTCAGATCTTTCCAGAAGACTCTACATTCTGGGACGAGCTCGACAAACAAAACCAGCATTTTTATTTAACTTTATTAAAAGAGAAATACAATACTGTACAACAGCCTGTTTTTACATTGCAGGATTTTGAGGAATATGCTGTAGGAAAACATACCCTGGCGTATGTGCCGATAACTGCCCTGGATATGATCTTTGAAGCTAAAAATAATACTGAAAAGCTAAAGGATATTTTTACCTTAATTTTTAAGGGAATTCAGATGAATGACGATTTGGAGGATCTTCAAAAAGACATTCAAAATAATCAATGGACATATGCGAGATCCCGTGTGGAAGAATTCATGCGAGAAAATAATCTGTCTAACGAGGCTGGTTTAGACCGGTTTGAGGAAAGAGTACTATACGTTTCCGGAATTGCGGAGGAACTTATAGGATATAGTAAAGATCATTTTATTGCAGCAAAAAATATAGCGGAGGAGTACCATTTCAGTGAGCTCAGCCAATGGCTTAATGAAACAATAACCGGAATTACTCAAAATGAAGCGTTGATTTTAAATCTTACACACAACTAGAATGTCTCTTATCAGAAATGATTATGTTATCACTCCTTATCAAAAAGGAAAATGGATATTGGAACTTTCGGGAACACATTTTATTGTAAATGCCGATACAAAGAGTTTAATTGATATCCTTTCAACACAGCAAAATTATACTGAGGCACTGGAAAAATTTAATCTGGATTTCAGCAGCACATTAACTGAAAATGAATTTACCGGTTTTATTGAAACTATTTTTACTGATATTCCCATCTTTAAGCATTCATCTGTGGAAGCAAAAGCCCCGGAAGGTTTTATTAAGTTTCAAAAAAAATTATTGAGCCCGGTTCATGCCGGCAAAATAGCTTCCTTCATCAGTTTTCTGTTTAATAAAAAATTATTCTGGATATTTTTTCCTGTTCTATCTTTGGCGGGAATATTCCTGACCTTGAACACTCCTTTATCTTCTCTACAAAATATTTCTCCAATATGGATCTTAATGCTCTACACGGTAACAATGTTTCTGCATGAGCTTGGACATATTGCAGCCTGCAGAAGATTTACCGGAAAAAACGGTGAAATTGGGTTTGGAATTTATTTTATATTTCCTGTATTATATTCTAATATTTCTTCTGTGTGGCATGCCGATAAACAAGAGCGCATTATTACCAATTTAGCAGGAATCTATATGCAGTTATGGTGTATGCTGATCTTTTATGGAGTTTATTGGGTTACACAAAGCACAACTTCATTATATCTGGCCTATTTTGTTACTTTATACAGCTTTATACAGATCATTCCTTTTATAAGGTCTGATGGCTATTGGCTTTTATCGGATATTACCTCAACACCCAATCTACTTGAAAAATCAGGGACTGAAGTCAAAAAATTTATAAAAAATCCTATCGAGTGGACGAAAGAAAAAAGAGAGAAAAAGAGTTTCCTTTTGTCATACGGACTTTTCAATAATGCCATTTTACTATATTTTATTATCACCCAACTTATATATAACTGGAAAGCAATTCTGCATTTCCCGATCGCCATTTTTCAGATTATAAAGCAGATGCTTACTTTTCAGTTTTCAGAGATTATGCTGCCTGATAACTTTATGATAACGGTTGTATTTTATATCCTTTTATTTAATACGATCACAGTTAATTATAAAAAGATATTCAGTAATACTGATAAAAAAAGAGACCGCTAAAAAGCAGTCTCTTCTTCAATTGTTTATTTAATCATCATTTTCTGGATGGCTGTTCCATTTTCTGAATTTAAATGCACTAAATAAGTTCCTTTCGGATACCCTGCATTTAATTCATAGGTCCCATTTTCTTTGTTAAGCTTGAAAGAATCTATTTTCTTACCGCTCATATCGTAAATAACAATCTCTCCATTTTTCACTTTATGGTAGATGAGTTTTGCGATTCCATTTTTCACCGGATTATCTGCGATCTGTAATGATAATTTATGTTCTGCATTAGCTTCAACAGTCGATAAACTTCCTGAATAATTTCCGAAGATCCTGAATTCTCCCGGCTGAAGGGTAATCGCAGCTGTGGTAGAAGCAATGGTGGAAACGGTATTATCCATTAAATTCTGCCACTGACCCGTGTAAGGAAAATAAGGAACAACCGCCTTAGCTGAAGTATCATAGTTAGCAAGAACCACTACATTTTTCACACCACTCGTAATTGAACTATCATATATATAAATTCTTGTAATAAGTCCATCCGGATCATTGGTGAGATTGTTTGATTCTACACTATACGTTTTAGATTTGAATACCGGATATGTATTTCTGATATTGATGATTTTTGCCCACATGTCATACACTGCTTTTCTGTTGGTATTGGTATCATATCCCAGAGTAAAAGCAACCGGTTTTTCATCTGTTCTGCATCCATTGTTAATGGTACCGTCTGAACATCTGTTGATACTGAACTCATATCCTAATTCTCCAAACTGCCAGATCATTTTAGGCCCGGGAATGGTAAAGAATGTTGCCCCAAAGGTTTTCATTCTGTCAAGTGCCGTATTTAGATTCTTCACATCATAAGTTCCATTTAATGCACCATAAGAAAGGTTTTTAAACATCAGACGTTCTTCATCATGACTTTCTCCGTACCCTACTGCACTCATGTTGGTAAAACCGTGAAGAGTATGATTCATTCTGTCATAATTGCTGTTTTCTTTATAGCCCATTGTATTCTGGTTATAAGGATCGGTCTGTTTGTTCCAAAGCATTACTCCTTTTCCTTCTGCAATTCTGTAATTGGCCCACTGCTGTTCTTCCGCATCTGTCCCCAGATGTTCGAAAATCATATAAGAATTAGGATCTGCAGCCCATTGTCTGTCTGCATAATATTTCATAATATCTACTCTGTCCTGCTGGTAAGCATTGGTACACGCTTCATCATTTTCAGTACAGCTTTGGGTAAAGCCTTTGGTAAGATCCCAACGGAAGCCGTCAACATGATATTCAGAAAGCCATTGCTGCAAGGTTCTTTCAACATAGTATTTGGTTGCAGTGCTTGTATGGTTAAAATCATTAAAAACATTGTAAGAGTGTTTCGGAACCTGGTTAAAGTACGGGTTATTGGCAGCTACATCTCCATAGCCGTCTCCATCCGGATCAACATTCCATAATCTCACCAATGGAGAACGCCCTGTTGCATGATTGAATGCAATATCTAAGATCACTGCTATTCCGTTTTGGTGGCATAAATCTATAAATTCTTTGAATTTCTCAGGAGTTCCGTAGGCTTTGTCTAAAGCATAATGGAATGACGTATTATACCCCCAGGAAAGATTTCCTTCAAATTCCATAATCGGAAGAAGTTCAATTGCATTGATATTCAGATTCTTTAAATATGATATTTTATTGATCAAAGACTGCCAGTTTTTTTCCTGTGTAAAGTCTCTCAGCAGGAGCTCATATACGACCAAGTTTTCTTTTGCCGGCCTCTGGAAATTGGTAACCTGCCAATTGTAAGGGGTCTGTCCTGTTTTAAACATAGAAACTTCAAACCCTTGCCCCGCAGGGAAAGCTGGTAAATTCGGGTAAGTAGAAGCAGAGATCCACTGGTCGTCATAAGAAGATAAAATTTGGGGCGAGAATGGGTCTGCTACTTTTTTAAGATCATTGGTTCTGTACTGAAAAGTATACAGCTGTGCGGGAGTAAGACCATTCAGTTCAATCCAGTATAAATCCGGGTTCGTGGTATCTCTTTTCATTAAATAAGCATCATCCACTGTCCAGTTATTAAAACTTCCAATCACATGAACGAAATTTTTAAACGGAGCATATAATGCTAAACCAACCTTGGTATTATCTGTTGGATTATAATTAATTCCCTGCTTTATCCAGTTTGGTATAGGTCCGGAAATAACATTTCTTGGTACCTGCAGAATGAAAGCAGCATTTTTAGAGTTTGAGTTTGCATCAGTTGCTATAAGTTCCATCGATGCATCTGCCGTTACGGTATAATTATAAGAATATGTAGTAGAAGGAACCGATGTGGAATTGACAACAGCTCCGTTTGCTTTCAGCTGAAATGTTGTATTCACATTGGTGGTCGCTGTAACAGTAACTGAATTTCCTGATGCAACCGTCGTAAGACTTCCCGGTAAAGGATTCGTAAGATTTAGGCTTAATATCCCTACATTGATAAAAGTATCCGAAGTCTGATGACTGCCTGATTTATCTTTCAACAAAAACCCTAATCTTCCGATTCCCGTTCTGTTATAAAATACTGTTGGGGTAAAAGTCAGGGAATATGTATCTGCCACAGCATTATACGTTAATCGGTTGGCATCATTAGAATCATTCCAGCTCCCGTTAGTTGGACAATCCTGACTATTCCCAAAGTTGGTATCCAACGACCAGGACCAGATATATACGGCATTATTCGTTAATCCCCACGCTGATTCGTCGATCTTATCTCCTGGTATAGTAAGGGTAATCTGATTATTCTCAGCAAAAGGATTTGGGGTAACACTGTAGTTAATTTGTCCAAAAACAAGAACTGTAACAAACAGCATTACAGCTAAGTAAAGTTTTTTCATTATGTATTTTTTTTCTATTATCTAATATATTAATTTAATTCCATGCAGCAATTTTTATTATTGTACTTTCTCTTCTTTACGTACCTCAAAAAGAGGTCAATATTATGAAAAAGGCCCATGAAATCAGTCATGAGCTTTTGCAATACATACGAAATGTATTTAACTAAAAAATGAACTATTTTCTATCTGAAAAAACAAAAGACTTATAAAAAGCCTTTTGTTCATCAATCAATTATCTATGGACATTAATTTTTAATAATCTTTTTAAATATCGACTGCCCGTTCTTTAGCTTTACTTCTATAATATACATTCCGTTAGATAAGCTTTGCATATTAATGTGGTTATTGGAAAATTCAACTTTAATTTTCTCTCCTACAACATTAATTACATTCACACTTTCTATCGCTGCATCTGCTTTAATATGAAGGATTCCATTGGTAGGATTTGGATAAACACCGACTATTACCCTGAGCTTAATATCTGATGTTCCTAATCCGGCAGTATCATCTTTAATACATCTTACAGACGCTCCTTGCCCTCTAGGTGCTCCTGAACTCGCATTCGCAATGGTAGATCCTATATAAAGATATTTTCCGCCGCTGTTTGATGTATCTGAGCTCCAGAAATACCCTCTTTGCCCTGCATAAGTAAATCCACCGTCCGAAGAACTACGATATCCTCCTGCGGGTAATTTCAGGTGACTGCTGTATGCTGCTCCTGGATTTGCAATTCCTTCAGCACTTACCAATGCAGCCCACTCTGCCTGCGAAGGCATTCTCCATCCCCAACCTGCTGATTTACATGGGTCTGCTCCGACAGTACTGGTTACCGCAGCAGCGTTGGAAGCTGTCCATTTATCGGTGGCTATAGTTCCCCACCATGATGGTGATCCTATAATGTATGAATTCGTTCCTGCTAATCCGTCAGGAGAATTGGGTGAAGTTGCAGATGTGGTTGCAGAAGTTCTCAGCTGATGTCCATCATCCCACCTTCCCCACTGGAACAAATCTCCGAAGGAAGCCGTATCTCCCATTGAAATGGCTACCTGTGAGCTTCCCAGATTTTGCTGCATCCATATCTTTCCGTCTGATCCTCTTACGGTAGAATAGGTTACAGGCTGTCCCTGATACGTAAAAGTTACACATCCTGTATCTCCTATATTGCTTCCCGGATCTGTATTGCTGCAGGTTTGTGAAGTATTTGCCAATGAAATCCTTTTCACTTTTGTCGACCCGTCCGTATAGGCCATTACAAGAAAATTATTGGTATTGTCAACTGCTAAATCATTATATTTTGCTTCACCATCAGAAATAAAATCACTGCCAAACGTTACCCAGTTTTGATTGGCTACATCCAGTTTGTAAACAGTATTCTTTAAGAAATTATCATCTTCCCATCGGCTGGCTACTACATAAGGCGTTCCTGAAGCCGTTACAGCAAGAGCAATATGCTGTACTTTACCATTGGAAAAATTAGCATTTCCTACCTGTGTCCATGAAGTTCCATCAAATTTTTTAACGTTAAGCTTCTTACCCATTGCCGTTGTTGAAACATATGCCGCATATAAATTATTATTAGCATCTATTGCAATATCTGAAGAATAGGCTTCTCCAGAAGACGCTGCATCTACAATACTTCCTCCTACCAACGTCCAATTGTCTGTTGCAGAAGCATTAGCACTGTTCTGATATACTCTTAAACCACCGGAAACATTAGCGGTATAGACTGTATTATTAGAACCTATTACCATTTCTGCAAATTCAGCACCTGATGAGAATCCACTATTTCCGACCTGTTCCCATGCACCGTTTACATATCTTTTTACTGTTCCAAAGTCATACGATCCATAAGTAAAGAGAATATTGGACGGAGACACTGCGGAAGCCTGATAATTGGTTGTAGATGCTGTAACGCTTGGAAGTGAGGTCCATGTAGTTCCGTTGAACTGGCGTACCTCTAAACCAACCCCCTGGTTGGTATAGTAAATAGTATTGGCTCCAGGATCCATTGATAATGAATTATACGTTGCATAGCTCGTTGTGATCCCTGCACTTCCTCCTACATATGTCCAGAAATTTCCATTGAATTTCTGAACTGAACCTTTAGAAACAGTAACATCATAGTAAGACAGATAATAATTTCCTGCATTATCTACCACTAAATTATTAAAACTACTTCCTCCAGCTGAAACCGTTTGCACACCTCCAACATTTTCCCATTGCTGGGCATATGCATAACTACCTGCGATGATAAGCCCTAAACCAGCTCCAATTTTCCGCATTGTAAAATGTAAATTTCCGAACATAATGAATATTATTTTTATTTATTCTAAATTTAATTTAATTTTGCGCAAAATTACTCCTCCTGCTTAACCTCAAGTTATCATTTCCAAACTTTTTGTTATCCTGTGAAAGTATTTTATTTCAAATTGTACCATGGCTGTAAAATGTGTTGTATGAGGAATCCATCTCAAAAGGAAGTCTTGTTCAGATCCGAAGACATCAAAATTGTAATGCAGGAGGACTCTTATCCTGAAAAGTTTTCGAAATCGAATATGATTAAAAGCAAGGCAAGTTTTAATCTTCTTTTTTTATTAAGTCCCAACATTCAACTGGAAGCCTATGACTGCGGAACAAAACTACTCTTTAAAAAAAACCAGTACATCCTCCACTACTCTGCTCAGGAAAGTACTGCCGAGCTTTGGACGGAAAATCAGGAAATCTTGAAATATCTTCAAATCCAGATCAATTATCAGTATATTTTTAATTTGATAGAACCTGATTCTAATAAAGAAAGTGCAGAAATATTGGAAAATATGATCAGGAATAACTACATATTCCTTCATAAAGAAACTCCTCCCGATATGACAGTCGAAATGCACATGATTTTAAGGGAGATTTTAAGTTATTCAAGAAAAGGAGTGATGCAGAAACTTTTTGTGGAAGCGAAGATTATTAAACTTCTGATCCTGATTTTTGAACAGTTCAAGGAAAAGAATACGGTAAAAAGAATTCCGAAAACACCGGTGATCATCAAAAAATTTATTGACGAAAATTATCATAGAAATATAAAAGCAGAAGAATTAAGCAGTTTGATCGGAATTAATCAAAATACAATCAGGAAAGAATTCAAAGCGCAGTATCATTTGACTGTAACAGACTATATTTCGGAACTGAGAATGTTGAAAGCCAAAAAACTGGTCATCAATAAAGAAATTATGATCAAAGAAATTGCTATTGAATGCGGTTACGAATATGTTCAGAATTTTACCCGGGCATTTAAGAAAAAATTCGGGCTATCTCCCGAGAAACTCCGGAATGAATAAAAATGAAAAAACCACTTAAAAAAATTTAAGTGGTTTATATATGTTGTTTTGCTTTGATATTACTTTTTCAGAATTAAGGTGAAAAAGCAATGACAATCAATTAATGATGTCCGTGACTGTGACTATCGTGTAAGAAAGGTCCGTTACCTTTAGGCTCGCTGTAGATTACCTCTACTCCTTTCTGCTCATATACTTTTTTTCTTCTGATATCTTCTGGATCGAAAGGCTTCACTTTTCCGAAATACTCTTTCAAACCTTCAGTCAACCACATTGGGATTACTAATCCAAAAAACATAAAGATACACCAGAACCCTACTAAAAACATCGTGATGAAATAGATAGTCCAAAGGAACTGATAAAACGGCCAAAATGCTGATAACATCATTTTTCTTATAGATTTTAGGCAAAAATAGAACTTTTTTCCTTTTCACACAAAAGATAAAGGTTCTATTTTCATTATTTATTTTGATTTTAAACTAATTCAACAAAGATCAGAAGGCAGATCACCTAATACATCTCAAATATCCAGTCATTTTCAGATCCTTAATGAGCAAGCGCTGCAAAGAAATCATTTCCTTTATCATCTGTAATGATGAACGCTGGGAAATCTTTCACTTCAATTTTACGTACGGCTTCCATGCCTAGTTCCGGGAAATCCACGACTTCTACAGATACGATATTGTCTTTTGCTAAAATTGCAGCAGGTCCACCAATGGATCCTAAATAGAATCCCCCATATTTTCCACAGGCATTGGTTACATCTTTACTTCTGTTTCCTTTTGCCAGCATGATCATACTTCCGCCATGGCTTTGGAACTCATCCACATACACGTCCATTCTTCCTGCTGTTGTAGGTCCAAAACTTCCTGAAGCCATTCCTTCCGGAGTTTTTGCCGGTCCTGCATAATAGATCGGATGGTTTTTGAAGTATTCAGGCATCGGTTTCCCGCTGTCTAATAATTCTTTGATCTTAGCATGAGCGATATCTCTCGCTACGATCAGAGTTCCGTTTAATTTTAATCTTGTTTTGATTGGATATTTTGAAAGTTCAGCTAAAATTTCAGGCATCGGTTTATTCAAATTAATCTCAACCGCTTCTTCCAGATGTGGAGGCGTTGCCGGTAAAAATCTTTTCGGATCCTGTTCAAGCTGCTCAAGGAAAATTCCTTCTTTGGTAATTTTACCTTTAATATTTCTGTCTGCAGAACAGGAAACTCCCATTCCCACCGGGCAAGAAGCTGCGTGACGAGGAAGTCGGATGACACGCACATCATGGGTAAGGTATTTACCTCCAAACTGGGCTCCGATGGCACTTTCCTGACATATTTTCTGAACCTTAGCTTCCCATTCCAGGTCTCTGAAAGCCTGTCCAGCTTCATTTCCCTCTGTTGGAAGGTTATCATAATATTTTGCAGAAGCTTTTTTCACCGCAGCCAAATTCGCTTCCGCAGAAGTTCCTCCAATAACCAACGCCAAGTGATAGGGCGGGCAGGCAGCTGTTCCTAGGTCTGAAATTCTTTCTTTGATAAATTCTTCAAGAGATTTTTCGTTCAGCAATGATTTTGTTTTCTGATACAGGAAAGTTTTGTTTGCAGAACCACCTCCTTTTGTAAGAAACAAAAATTCGTAAGAATTCCCTTTTTTAGCATACAGATCAATCTGAGCCGGAAGATTGGAACCTGAATTTTTTTCTTCGAACATCGTTAAAGGCACGATCTGAGAATATCTCAGGTTTCTTTTCTGATACGTATTATAAATTCCTTTGCTTAAATATTCACCATCTTCAACGCCAGTGTATACATTTTCTCCTTTTTTACCCATCACAATGGCCGTTCCGGTATCCTGACATGAAGGAAGTGCCCCTTCAACTGCTACAGCAGCATTCTGAAGAAGGTTGTAGGCAACAAAACGGTCGTTGTCTGTAGCTTCAGGATCATCAATAATTCTTTTCAGACTTTCCAGGTGGGAAGAGCGCAGCATAAAAGAAACATCTGCCATTGCTTCTTCAGCCAATAATTCCAGTCCTTTCGGGTCTATCGTTAGGATTTCTCTTTCACCTAACTGATCAACTTTTACATAGTCTGAAGTAAGTTTTCTGTATACCGTATCATCTTTCTGAATCGGGTATGGATCCTGATATCTAAATTCCATTCAATTTTTTCTTTGTGCAAAAATAAAACATACTCAAAAAAACATGAGTAAAATCACGAATATCCTTTCATATTTATAACGATTATAAATTGTGATTCTCTTTGGTATTCCGTAATTTTATAAAAATTTCAATCACAATGAATTACAGAATAGAAAAAGATACCATGGGTGAGGTACAGGTACCTGCCGATAAGTTTTGGGGTGCTCAGACAGAGCGTTCGAGAAATAACTTTAAAATTGGTCCTGAGGGCTCTATGCCGCATGAAATCATTGAAGCATTTGCTTATCTGAAAAAAGCAGCCGCTTACGCCAACACCGATCTGGGAGTTCTTCCTGCTGAAAAAAGAGAAATGATTGCCTCCGTATGCGATGAAATCCTGGAAGGCAAACTGAATGACCAGTTCCCGTTGGTTATCTGGCAAACAGGTTCAGGAACCCAGTCGAATATGAATATCAATGAAGTGGTTTCCAACAGAGCACACGTTAATAACGGCGGAAATTTAGGAGATCCGTCTGAAGTTCATCCCAATGATGATGTGAATAAATCTCAGTCATCCAACGACACCTATCCTACTGCAATGCACATTGCTGCTTATAAAAAAGTAGTGGAATCTACGATCCCTGCTGTTGAAAAACTAAAAAATACGTTAGCTGAAAAATCTGCTGCTTTTAAAGATATTGTCAAAATCGGAAGAACACATTTAATGGATGCTACTCCATTAACGTTAGGTCAGGAGTTTTCAGGGTATGTTGCTCAGCTAAACTATGGTTTAAAAGCATTAAAAAATACATTACCTCACCTTTCTGAGCTTGCTTTGGGCGGAACTGCGGTAGGAACCGGACTGAACACTCCGAAAGGATATGATGTAAAAGTAGCCGAATATATTGCAAAATTCACGAACCATCCTTTTGTAACGGCAGAAAACAAATTTGAAGCACTGGCAGCACACGATGCTATTGTGGAATCTCATGGTGCTTTAAAGCAGCTGGCAGTTTCTCTGTTTAAAATTGCCCAGGATATCCGATTATTGGCTTCCGGGCCACGTTCCGGAATTGGTGAAATTCATATTCCTGAAAACGAACCGGGATCTTCCATTATGCCGGGTAAAGTAAATCCTACGCAAAATGAAGCGCTAACCATGGTTTGTGCTCAGGTTTTAGGAAATGACACTACGATTTCATTTGCAGGAACACAGGGAAATTACGAACTGAACGTTTTTAAACCTGTAATGGCTTACAATTTCTTGCAATCTGCACAACTGATTGCAGATGCATGTATTTCATTCAATGATCACTGTGCTGTCGGAATTGAGCCGAATCAGGAAAGAATTAAAGAATTGGTTGACAAATCTTTAATGCTGGTGACGGCGTTAAATACCCACATAGGTTATGAAAATGCCGCCAAGATTGCAAAAACAGCTCACAAAAACGGAACAACACTGAAAGAAGAAGCCGTAAACCTGGGTCTTCTTACTGCAGAACAGTTTGATGAATGGGTAAAACCAGAAAACATGGTGGGCAGCTTACAATAATTTTTTAATTGTTATATATACTTTATAAAACCCCGGAAATTCCGGGGTTTTATTATTTTAATTAAATTCATCTACCTTATTTTTTGCCAAATTTATTTTCCAATTAATATTTTTCATATTTTAGTGATATAAATACAACTAACTATAAAACAAAATATTATGAAAAACTCAAAACGATTAAACAGACAGAATTTAAAAGAAGTAATGGGAGGACATACGTGTCCGGCAAGCACATTTCATATTGTCTACAACGGATATCATGCTTGCTGTCTTCAAATTCCATCAGGGAATCCCTGTTTGTCTACAAAGTGTCTTGTACCCATAGAAATGTGTGATCCCGATCTTTCTTAACCGGATAAAATGTATGAATAATTGATAAAATCCTTCAAAGGAAAGGCCGGAAATTGTTTTTCCGGCCTTTATATTATTATGTACAGTCAATAATTATCCTGCAAAATCGTCCAGCATATTTCTGGTCGGAACAAAAAACAGTGTTCCCGTTTTTGCTGTACTGAAATCTAAAATTCTGTCATAGTTTCCAGGAGGATTCCCAACGAACATATTGGTCAGCATTTTATTGATGGTCGTAAAAGTACTTGCATAGGCAATAAAATAAGTTCCAAACTCATTAGTGGAAGGGTTTCCAAAAGGCATATTGTCTCTTATGATCTTCAGTTCTTCGCCGTTTTCGCCTTCAATATTTGCCAAAGCGATATGCGAATTGGCGGGCTTCACATCATCAGACATTTCGATGTCATTTTCTTTAGATCTTCCTATAACTTTTTCCTGATCTTGCGTAGAAAGGCTTTTCCAGGCAGTCATATTATGGAGATATTTCTGGACAAAAAGATAACTCCCACCTTTGTATTGCAGATCTTCTTCGCCAATTTTAGCAAAATATTCACGGTCTTCGCCATGTGGATTTTCAGTTCCATCCACAAAACCTAAAATAGAGCGCGCGTCCCAATATTTAAAACCATGAATTTCTAAGATACTTTCTGCCACCGGATTTAATAGCTTTGAAATCTCAATACTCATATCAAAAATAAGACTCTGATTATCTGCTCTTAAATGAAAATGCAGATCTCCCGGTGTAGAAACTGCTGTATGCTTATCTCCTCGTATTTCTTCAAAGTTAGCCAGCTCTTTAGGCATAGGCGTTGGAAGTTCAAGCTTTTTCCATGCTTCATATCCTATTCCCATTACGCCACTTGCACGGCTATCCGGAAATCTGTTGAAAGCAGAATTATTCAGATTAAGCATCAAAGCACAAAGCCGCTGGAAAACGTCTTTCAGCTGTGACGCATTTTCGTGAAGCTTCCAGACCATGAAAATGGTATTATTGTTCGGATAATCTGTAACATTCTGTGATTCTATGCTCATAAATAATGTGATGGATTAGATTAAACAGAAACAGACACCTGATCTGCAAAATACTGCTCAAGATCTTGTAATGTTTCAGGATTGGTCTGAATGTCTTTTACCATTTTTCCTTTATTCACCACAACAATTCTATTGCAAACTTCTGTTGTGTGTGAAAGATCGTGGCTGGAGATAAGGAATGTTACACCATCCTGTTTTGATAATTCTTTAATTAAGTTTTTAAGTTTAATCTGGGTAGAAGGGTCCAGATTGGCAAAAGGTTCATCTAAAATAATAATTTCCGGATGTCCGATGATAGCCCCTACTATTCCCACTTTCTTCTGGTTTCCTTTGGAGAGATCACGAACATATTTTCCGGAGTTTAAAATCTCACCGTTGAATAAATCATGAAACTGTTTCAAAAATTCATCTACAGAAGCTTTATTCTGTCCTCTGAGTTCTCCGATAAAGTAGAAATATTCTTCCGGAGTAAGATATCCGATCAGGAAAGTATCATCCACAAAAGCTGAAACTTTACTTTTCCAGGCTTCGGATTCATTTACTTTAATGCCATCAATGCTCACATATCCTGTCGTTGCCTGAATAAGATCCAGCATCAGGCTGAAAAGCGTTGTTTTGCCAGCTCCGTTGTTTCCTACAAGCCCAAACGTTTCACCGTTAGGAATTTCAATATTTTCAATATTAAGAACTGTCGCCGTTCCGTATGTTTTAGATAAATTATGTATTGTGATCATATTAACCTTTATTTTTAAATGCGTCTATTGTGCTGTATTTTTCACTTTTATAATGCTTGACAATAATGTCGAAAATTTTCTCTCTAAAGATAAAACCTATCAGTCCCAGTGCGGCCACACTTACCACCCCCGCTGTCATTCCGAACAGATATTTAGCTCCGGCAAAAACAGCCATTGGCAGCAGCATTTTTGGGATCAGCAATAAAAGCGCTTTCAGATTAAAACTGTTTTTCTGGCCAATTCTTTTTTCTTTGGAATTCAAATCAATCTGGGTTTTATTGAATGCTCCCGACCACAGGGTAAGCTGTGAATTAACGCCGATATTATAAAGCCCGGCAACCAGGAATGTAACATAAATTTCCCATCCGAAATACGCATAAAAAGCAGCTATAATCATGGAAACTCCTGTTACAATATTCATCAGCCACCATTTGGCCTTTAAATATTCTTTGTACGGCACATTCAGGGTCATCATTAAGGGATAATAAGAACTGTCGAATGCAGGAACCCTCTGTCCAAACAGAAACTGGAATCCTCCGGTAACGAACAGCCCCATAAACATCATCATCGCCGGTGTTTTATAGATCACAGAAGTATACATCAGCATTCCGTAAAAAATAAACATAAAGCTACCAAGCAAAATGCCTTTCGTTACTTTATTACGTCTCAGCATTTTTATATCATTATTGATAAAGGTTCCTATGACACCATATTGATTCAGGAAAGCAATATTTTCTGTTTTCCCAACTGTTTTTTTTGCTTCCAGTCCCTGATCCAGATAGAATTCTTTGCGAACATAGGTAAAACAGATTCTCCACAGTCCAAAGAATAAAACAGCCGGAATCAATACATAATAAGGTTTGCTGTAAAACAGGTAGAAAAATTTCTCTGAATAAGAAAGCACCGGAATGATATTATAGTAAGCTAATGCACCAACCCCAGCGAATAGACAGCCTATAACAATGGCAATAATTTCTTTATCATTGAACAGAATATTAATGAAATTATTAAGATAAAACAGCAATGAAACTCCCATAAACCATGCTAACACCCCTACAATGCTGTATCCGTTGAACATAGCAATGATAGAAAACGTAATAAAAAATAATGAATTCAGCCAACTGAATGCGGACAGAAAAGTTTTTATCAGCATATAATTGACCAGCGTATTCTTGGGAATATTCAAGGTCAGAAACGGTTTTATATTCTGTGTGGGCATCTCCTGCCAGATATATTTGAGAATAAGATCTACTGCCCAGGCAATGATCAGAAATTTTGAAACGATCAGTAGAGGATCAAGATTCATCTCCTTCCGGATATAGAAAAAAGCGGCAAAAGCACCTCCGGCCAGACAGCCCATAAAATAGAGAATCCCTATAAAACGGAAAATCTTCATCGCCATATTAATTCCTAAAGAACTCCCCCGAAAAAAACTTTTGATTTCTAATCTTAGAAATTTTAAAAACATATTTCTCTTTTTTACATTAGTCAATGTAATGGTGAAAATGTTACAAAATATCACGCAATATATAATGATATAAACAATTTTCAGGGAAATATGCGAATGAAAATTCAATTAAAAATTTAATAACGAGTGATGAAAGCAGTATCTTCTTTTTTAAACTACCCCTTGATGAATAATACGAAACTGAAAGATTAGTTATCCTATCAACTCTTTCGCCTGCGCCAAAGCAGCCTCAGTAATCTTACTTCCGGAAAGCAGCTGGGCAATCTCATTAAGTTTTTCTTCATCACTTAGCGGAACGATCGTAGACTGGGTTTTTCCTGAAATATCCTGCTTGATCACTTTGTAGTTATCGTTTCCTTTCGCAGCCACCTGTGCAAGGTGGGAAATGACGATCAGCTGCATGTCTTCGGACATTTCACGCATCAGATTTCCTATTTCCTCCGCTACTTTTCCTGAAACTCCGGTATCAATTTCATCCAGAATAAGGGTAGGAAGTTCATCACTTTCGGCAATGATCTTTTTTACCGCAAGCATTACCCTGGATCTTTCTCCTCCGGAAATAGCAGTTTGAATGGGCTTTAATGGAAATCCGGAATTGGCCTGAAACAAAAGCTGGATATTTTCTTTTCCAAATGCATTAAATTCAGCGGTATCCTGAAGTTCGATGTCTACTTTTGCTTTTTCAAGTCCGAGTTTTCTTAGGAGTCCTTCGGTTTTTTTAATGAAAACAGGAATGCTTTTTTTTCTGTTTTTAGACAATTTTTCTGCTAAAGACTGGAGTTTTATTTCTTTTTTGGAAATATTTTCTTCAATAGCCACAATGGAAGCTTCAAGCTCTGAAGCACTATTCTGTTCCCCTGAAAGCTGATCCCGAATCTCTCTTAATTCATTGATATCGGAAACATTATGCTTAACTAATAATGCATTGATCTTATTATTCAGTTCGGATAATAATGCCAGATTTTCAGGATTGATTTCAATTTTGTCGGCTTCATCTTCAAGTCCGGAGATGATATCTTTTAATTCTACAAAGGATGTTTCCAGTCTTTCATCCAGCTCTGAAAAGCTGTTGGAAACTTCTGCTATTTTTGATAATTTGGTTTTCGCTTCATTAAAAAAAGACAGAATACCCATTTCTTCTTGATGAAATCTTGAGAGTATCTGGGCAAGATTTTCAGAAATCATTCCTGCATTTTCCTGAACAGAAAGCCGGTTTTGCACTTCTTCATAATCTATCTGATCCAATCCCAGTTCTTCGAGCTCATTCAAGAGAAACTGTTTGTAATCGCTCTCCTTATTGTTTTCCAATAATTGGGTCTGTAATCTTTTAAGCTGTATTTTTAAGCTCTGGAAATCAGAAAATTCATTTTTATAGTCTTCAATCCCGTTTTTGTTTTCAGAAAGTCCGTCTATGATTTTAAACTGATATTCTGAAGTAAAAAGATTTGAAGTTTCAAATTGGGAATGGATGTCGATCAGCTGTGAAGATAATTCTTTTAAGACATCTAAAGTTACCGGAACATCATTGATGAATGCTCTAGATTTTCCGGAGGGTAATATTTCCCGCCTGATGATTGTCTGATGTTCGTAATCCAGATCGTTTTCAATAAAGAATTTTTTGAACTGGTTATTTAAGTCGAATTCGGTTTCCACAATGCTTTTATCCTGTGCATTGGAGATTGATTTCGCATCTGCTCTTTCACCCAGAATAAGCCGTAGTGCTCCTAAAATAATAGACTTCCCTGCTCCCGTTTCACCGGTGATTACCTGCAAACCGTTATGGAGTGATACTTCCAGCGTATCAATCAGGGCAAAGTTTTTAATATAAATTCTCGAAAGCATGGATGTTTAGCTGATTACTTTAGTAGTGCAAATATAGAAATTTAGGACGCTGTATTCAATAGGACAGCAACCGTGTTTTTACTTCCACTTGCTCCATTTATTTTCTGTATTTTTTGGAGACAAGGTAGACATTAGCTGTTTCAGATCACCAATAATGATTCCTCCGTTATTACCGGAATTGAACACATTGAAGATCTCATCGCTTTTATTATCCATGAACAAGTTGAAATAATAGGCCTGCTGAAAAGAGTTTTCATACATCTTAAGCTGCATCAGGGCATCAAAAATCACTTTTTTAGCAGAAGTCTGGTCCTGGTTGAATAAATTATCCAGCCCTGCTCTGTGATAGGTATACATCGTTGCCCGAAGCTGGCTCCAGTTAGGATTAATAATTTCATTAATCAGTAAGCTGCGGCTTCTTGGCTCTTTCACGACATCCCATCCTTCATAATTTCTGTTTTGGGAATTCTGGGCAATCTGCTGGGCTTTTGCAAACCACTGGGCGCCGCCCATCGACTGAAAGCTGTCTGCATCATATCCTAAGATTACATATACATAAAAACTGATAACATCTATCAGGTTCTTTCCTGAAAACTGTCTTTCATTAAAGATAAGATTTTCATTTTCAACATATTCGAATCCAAATCTTTGATCCTGAAGGTTAATCAGCGGAGATTCATAAGTCGTATTGTACACAGGGCGTACTGCCTGGATGACAATGGTTCCTTTGTACTTGTTATCAATCTTTTCTGAAATAACAATTGAAAAACCACATTTGATTTTTTCAAAATTCTGAAGCTTTTTACCCGTCCAGCTGGTATTATTGATGAAATCTCTAAGACTTTTCTCCAGAGCTTTGTAAGCCTGCTGATTACTTCCTCCCAACTGTTGGGAATTCACCTGAACAGTGGCCAGCAATTCCTGGGAAAAACTTAAATTATATAAGAAAAGCAGAAAAAATAAGCTTATAATTTTTTTCATTATCTATTAAATATTGAGAACGGAAATTTATTAAAATTATTTTAAAAGTTGGGACTCTACAAAGTTGAGAATATCTTTTGCTACTTCATCTTTAGATTTAAGGTTAAATTCCTTCTTCTCCGTTCTTGTGAATATTTTTATTTTGTTGGTATCATTTTTAAAACCGGCCCCTTCATCCCGTAAGGAATTCAGTACGATCATATCAAGATTTTTCTTCTCGAGCTTTCCTTTTGCATTTTCTTCTTCATTTTGAGTTTCCAAAGCAAATCCCACCAAAAACTGATGGGTCTTTTTCTCGCCCATCGTTTTCAGAATATCAGGGTTTTTAACCAGTTCAAGAGTCAGATTTTCATCATTTTTCTTGATCTTTTCTTTAGCGACTTCTTTCGGTGCATAATCTGCTACCGCAGCACTTGCAATGCCGATATCGATGGTATCATAAAACTCGAATACTTTGGCCAGCATTTCTTTAGCAGAAGTAATTTTATGGAGTTCTACATTTTTATCGTTAATAGTCTCAGCTGTTGGTCCTGAAATAAGAATAACTTTCGCGCCTCTTTTCGAAGCTTCTTCTGCTAAAGAAAATCCCATTTTTCCTGAGGAATGATTTCCTATAAAACGTACCGGATCAAGTGCTTCGTAAGTAGGACCCGCTGTGATTAAAACCACTTTTCCCTGAAGGGTTTGTGCTTCCTGTTGCGAGTTGAAAAAATTTTCGATGATATTGGAAATTGTTTCCGGTTCTGCCATTCTTCCCTGTCCGATCAGTCCGCTTGCCAGTTCTCCACTTTCAGCCGGAATCACCACATGGCCGAAACTTTCTGCCATTTCAATGTTTTTTTTGGTGGAAGGATGAACGTACATATCAAGATCCATGGCAGGGGCAATAAACACTGGACATTTAGCAGACATATATGTAGCAATAACTAAATTGTCACACATTCCATGAACCATCTTAGACAGAGTGTTAGCGGTACAAGGAGCCACAATCATCACATCTGCCCATAAGGCAAGTTCCACATGGCTGTTCCAGGTTCCATTATCGCTGTAAAAATCAGTATAGACGGGTTTTTTAGACAGTGTCGATATGCTGAGCTTTGTAACAAATTGTTCGGCATCGGGAGTCATGATTACCTGAACTTCAGCACCTTTTTTAATAAAATCTCTTATCAGAAAGTGAATTTTATAGGCTGCAATTCCTCCAGAAATAGCGATAAGTACCTTTTTACCGGAAATACTCATTGAGTTATAATTTTTTGAAATACTAAATTACTTATTTTTTACCACAAACATGGGTATGAAACAACAAAGGTCATAAAAGAATTGAATTCCTTTATGACCTTCATATATAAAAAACACAAATTTTACTTTCTGTCTTCTGTTTTTCTGAAATATACATCACCGTTCAACCATTCTTCAATAGCGATAGATGTTGGTTTTGGAAGTTTTTCGTAGTGCTTAGAGATTTCAATCTGCTCTCTGTTTTCGAAAACTTCTTCTAATGTAGAATTGTGAACAGCAAATTCATCTAATTTATTGTGCAGCTCCGTACGGATTTCTGCATTGATTTGCTCTGCTCTTTTTCCCATGATAACAATAGCTTCATAGATTGAACCTACTTTATCTTCAATCTTATCTTTATCGTAAGTTATAGTATTTACTTCTGCTTTTGTATCTTTTACACTCATTTTGAGAATTTTAATTTATTTTAAGAGGACAAATTTACGAATTATCTTTGGATTTTGAAAGTCGCTGCCGGCGGAGGGGTATTAAGTGCCGCACTATCCCTCTGAATCTGCATTGCTTTCTTCTCATTGCTGATCTGATCTTTAGCCTGCTGCTCGGTCTTTTCCTTTTCAGACAGCTTATCATTTTCTTTTTTCTGTCTTGCGGTCATTTCTGCAATTCTTGCTTCTGTAACTTTCTTAACAGCAGCAAAATTTTGTTTTTCTTTTTCTAATTTAGCTCTTAGTTCAACAGCTGTTTTAGAATATTCTGTATTAGGAAGCTCTTTTTCTACTAATTTTGTGTACGCTATAGCACTTTCAATACGTTCATCTTTAAGTCCATAAATAGATTTTGAAGCCAAAGAATAACGGGATTTCATGATGTAATCATAAATTTTCGGACGCAGCTTTGTACTTGGAAAATCGTTTAATACGTTATCTAAAGCAACATTAGCGGCTTTATAATCACCAATTTTGAAGTACTGTCTTGCATTTTCGTATGCTTTGAATTCTAATTTGTAAGACAACTCATCTACAAGCTGGCTGATATTCTTAGATCTTTCAGAGTTCGGATAATTGTTAAGGAAATCCTGAAGCTCATTAATGGCCAGTTCCGTACTGGATTGGTCCAGGTTATAATCCATTGATCCTTCGTAGTAACATAAAGCAGACATATATGCAGCTTCTTCTGCTCTCGGATCTTTTGGAAAGCTTACCGCAAAGTTCTTAAACTGATGCCCTGCCAGCTTATAATTCTTGTCGTAGTAGTTAGCATATGCCGTATTAAAGCCTACATTCGGAAAGTCGTCCGTTCCTGCAACCAGATTCGCAAGCCTGTCATAAAGAGCTAGCGCATTTTTCCACTTCTTCTTAGCAAAATTATCATTGGCTGCCTTTAAGATGAAATTCTTATCAGCACTCTTCATAGCTTTTTCCTGCTGACTAACGCATGATGAAAGCACTGCTACTGCAAAAAGACCTAAAATATATTTTTTCATATAAAAAATTCAACAGTTTTCGGATTACATAGCCGATTTACTAATTTGCAAAAATATAACTTTTTTATCAATAGATTTTTTTTTATGAATATTTAACGTTATTTTAGTCTGCAGCGTATCCCAAAATAGCAAAAACGGTAAGCAGAAGATTCATTCTTACTTTTTTTTCGGCTTCTTTACCATATGCTTCTTCATTTTTACTCGGAACATAGAGTTCATAGAAATTTTTATTCCGGATCACAAAAAGTGTAGAACCTATAATGGTAGTCAGAATATCTTCAGGTTTAGGGGTAAAGGTAAAAACTCCGGAAGCCACTCCTTTTTTAATGACTTCATCCAGTTTTTTCACAAACAGCTGGTAGAAATCCAGCAGTTCATCTTTCAGATTTTCTGTATGCCGAAGTTCCTGAGTAACAAACCCGTGGAAATAATTATATTTAAATAACTGGGAAACAATATATTTAATAATTTCCTTCATTTGCATTTCAGGTTTTCCTTCTTTAATGGTATCAGCAAATTCAGAAAAATTTTCTCTGGTTTTCAGCACACGGTACTGATAGAGATAAGACATCATTTTTTCTTTGGAACCAAAGTAATAAGAGATCATCGCTACATTAATATTTGCTTTAGTACAAATGTCCCTTACAGAAGTTCCTTCGTATCCTTTCTTAGCAATAAGCTCCTCCGCAATATCCAGTATATGGATTTGTTTCTCTGTAAATTTTTTTCTCATGAGCGCAGTTTACGTAAAGTTAAGAAATTTTTAACAGATTTATAAACGTTCGTTTAATAATTTCAAATTAATTCTAAATTGTAGTATTTTTGCGGATGGTTTTTTTTGATTTTCATCATCATAAGAAAAATATCCTGCATGGAATCTACAATGTAGACCTGGGAAATTCCGTACCGGAGTTCCCATATTCTATAGGAATTCATCCAAAAGATATTGATATGGAGCGCATTGATGATCAATATACCTGGTTGGAATCAAATATTGCTGCAAATTGTTTTGCGATAGGAGAATGTGGGCTAGATTCTATTGTTCCTGTTCCGCAAAAAATTCAGGAATCAGTTTTTTTTAAACAGATTATCCTTTCCAATGAGCTTAAAAAGCCGTTAATCATTCATTGTGTAAGAAAATTCTATGAAGTAATTTCTTTTAGAAAAAAAGCTGAACAGGCTATGATTATTCATGGTTTTAATAAAAAACATCGGATTGCAGAAGATCTTCTGAAGAATAATTTTTATCTGAGTTTTGGAAAAGCGGTTTTGTATAATTTATCTTTGCAGGATGTTTTAAAATCGACTCCTTTAGACAAGATTTTTTTGGAAACTGATAACGAAAACTTCTGCATTGAAGAACTGTATCAAAAGGTTGCTGAACTCAAGGAAATTTCTTTGGAAACGCTTAATGAACAAATTTTAGAAAATTTAGACACAATAAAAAATGGATAAAGACTGGCTGGAAAGAACGGAACTTCTTATTAAGGAAGATGGATTGGCAAAGCTGAATAAAGCAAATGTACTGATTGTAGGCTTGGGCGGCGTTGGTTCTTTTGCCGCTGAATTTTTAGCAAGAACCGGGATCGGGAACATGACCATCGTGGACGGCGATACGGTAGATATCACGAATATCAACAGACAGCTTCCGGCTTTGCATTCTACTGTTGGCAAGAATAAAGTGGATGTGGTTTCCGAGCGACTGCTAGATATTAATCCTAAACTAAATTTGAAGAAGATCAATGAGTTTTTGAATCCTGAAAGAATGGATGAAGTGCTTGATTCGGAAACGTTTGACTATATTTTAGACTGTATTGACAGTGTAACGCCAAAGCTATTTCTGATGAAAGCGGCGAAAAAAAGAAAAATCAAAATTGTAAGTTCTATGGGCGCCGGCGGTAAAATTGATCCAACTAAAGTAGTGGTAAGAGACATCAGTAAAACGCGTAACTGCTATCTTGCTAAAATATTAAGAAAGAGACTTAAAAAGGAGAATATTAATAAAGGAATCCGATGTGTATTTTCCAATGAACTTCAAAACGAAGACAGTCTGAAAATGACAGACGGGAGCAATTATAAAAGATCTTTCTATGGAACAATCAGTTATATTCCTGCCATTTTCGGGTTGTATGCAGCCTCTGAAGTCATTACCCATTTGATCAAAAACTAATTGCATTGTCTTTGTTTTTCTGAAATTTCGCCTGACAGACAGAACAAAGTGATGGATCTTAAATAAAAACTTATATTTACTTCCGTAAATGAATAATTTCAAATATCCTAAAGAGGAAAAACTCAAAAAAAACACTGAGATCACGTTGCTTTTCGAAAAAGGCAAGTGGAAAACCTGCGGAAATTTGAGAATTATCACCCTTAAAGACCGACCGAATCTTCCTGTTGAAAGCACAAAAATAGGAGTTTCAGTTTCTAAAAAATTTTTCAAAAAGGCGGTACACCGAAACCGTATAAAGAGACTTTTAAGGGAATGTTACCGTCTTCATAAGGATCTTTTTAAAGCTTCTTTTGGAGAAAAAACAATGGCAATGCTGTTTTGGGTTTCTCCGGAACTGCCTTCCAAGTTTCAGGAGGTTGAAGCGCATTTTATCCAACTCTGCCAGTCTCAAAAAAAACCGTAGTTTTTCTGATATTTCATCATCATCTTATGTAAAGGGTAAGAAAGAATATACAATACATCATATTTGACTGAATCTTTGCACAGTTTTTGTAACTTAGGGGGAAACAATAAATCTGAAAATTAATATGTTAGACCACGTTCCCTTTCTTCCCTATGTATTGAGTGCCTTTATTGGTATAGGCCTTGCCGCAGCAACAGGCTTTAGGGTATTTCTACCGATGTTTGCCGTAAGTTTGGCTTCTTATCTTCATTGGATCCCGATGAATGAGAGTTTTGAATGGCTTGCCGGGCTTCCTACCCTTATCATTACTGGAGTTGCCACAGTAGCAGAGATACTGGCTTATTATATCCCTTTTATCGATCACTTACTGGATACCGTTTCTGTTCCTATGGCCACGGTAGCGGGATCTGTTTTATTTGCCAGTCAGTTTGCCGATTTGGGAACATTTCCCCAGTGGGCATTAGCATTGATCGCCGGTGGAGGAACGGCAGCCACCATCAGTTCGGGATTTGCCGGATTACGCGCAGCCTCGACAGCTACTACAGGAGGATTGGGCAATTCTGTTGTAGGAACTACTGAAACTGCCGGAGCGGGTATCATGACCGTATTAGCAATAGCAGCACCTATTGTTGCCGCTATCTGCGCAATAGGATTGGTGATTGTAGTGTGGTTCCTGGGGCGAAAAATATTACGGAAATTCAGAAAAACGCCTCCGCAAACCTGAAATATTAAATTGATAATCAATTACCTATCATAAAAAGCATTCTTCATTCCGCAGAATAGAGACATGCTGTAAAAAGATGTACATCAGCGTACTACTTCTTATTTTCCGCTTTTAATATCGTTAACATGAGCAATTTTCGCGTTAAAATGCTCTGTTTTTTCCGGATGCTTTTGTTTTAAGATTTCAAAAGCTTTAATGGCTTTGCTGTAGAGCTTCTGTTCCACATAAAGATTGGCGAGTGTTTCTGTCATCAAATGCGAAATGTCGCCTTTCTTTTCCTTGATTACATAACTGCCCTCTTCTCTTAGCTGGCTTATTTTAGGATTGTTTTCAATAAAAGCATCGATCACTTTTATCTTATCTTCTGGTTTAGGTTCCTGCTCTTCATTTTCTTCCGGTCTGTCAATTTTCAACCAGCTTTGCCAGGTATTGATAAATCCGGGAACATTACTGTCAAGGATATTCTGAACAGTCTCTTTTTCTAACTCCATTTCTTCTTTTTCGTTAACCTCTTCTTTTTCAGCTCTGCTCACCGGCAGGCTCGAAATATCTGAACTGAAGAAAGAAACGTTCATCACAGGAGCTTCCTCCTGTTTTTCTTTTCCTACAGTGGTATTGTTGCTTTCAGCACTTTTATCTACAGGCTTTTCTTCGGTATTTACCGATTCATTGGCCTGCTGCAACTGTGTTTCTATTTGGCTATCTTCAGCTTGTTCTTTCACTACTGAAACATTTTGTTTCTGCGTAGGTTCTTCAATTTTCTGTTCCGGTTTATCCGCTGATTTATTGAGTAGTGAATCGGGAAGATGAGCTTCAACACTCATCGGTTTCCAGGCAGATTTCACTTCTTCCTGTACTTTCTTCTGTTTTTCTTCCTTTTCTTCTTGATGTATAGTAGATTCCGGGGCTTCAACTGTTTCTACAGTTTCAACCTGGTCTTCATCATGCTTTGTAACAACCTCATCAACAATAGGTTTACTGTCTTTTTCTGTTGACCAGAAATGAAATTGCTGGGTTTCTGCAAAACTGATCTCATGATCTGTAGACTCAGGCTCTTCAATTTTTGGTTCAGAAACCGATCCTTTAGCCTCTTTCATCTTTTTTTCAACCTCTTCTATCAAGCGTCGCATTTCATCCTCATGCTTGTTAGTGGAGCTTGGCTGAATCACTTCAGCGGTTGTGAGTTCCTCTGTGTTCGCCTGAATTTTTACCTCAGGTAAGAATGCCTCCATTCCATGGAAACTCAATTCTGCATCATCCTGTTCAACTTTCTGTTCTTGCTGGATATTATTTTCGGAAACGTCTATAATTTCTTCGGCAGTAAATTCCTCAGGAACTTCTTCTTTTTGCGGAACAGTTTCTTCAGTGGTTATTTCTTTTTGATCTTCAGCTTGTTCTTCAACTGCATGTTCTTCCTCTTCTTTAGCTGTTATTTCAGTTGGCAGCGTTTCAGTTTCGTGAAAACTTAATTCTGAATCTTTGTTGATTTCCTCTTTTTCTGATGGTAGGGCAATTTCATCTTCATCAATAATGGTTTCAGGTGTAAATTCTTCCTGAGGATTCTCTGTGACCGGTTCTTCCTTCTCGATTACTTCTTCAACAACTGGTTCTTTAATAGCTGGTTCTTCAACAATTGGCTCTTCAACATCCTGTTTTTGAATAACTAAAGTTCCAGATTCCAAGGTAGATTCCAGATCTATTGTTTCTGTATTTTTTTCATCAAGGAAGTTTTCCTCACCTTCAAATAAGATCCTGTTTCTTTCACCTTTTACGAAGATGGGCTTAATTTCTTTGAATGGATCATGCAGCTGCGGAACGACCTCTTGCGGGGCAACTCCATTTTCGGTTGGCTGATCTCTTTTGATAGGAAATCCCTTATCTTGATATGCATACCTTCCTTCGTTTTCTGCAGGTTTGGTAGATTTTTTCTCTTCCGTGCTAGCGGGTACAGCCGGTACGGGTATATGTTGAATTTTACCGTTAATGAGATGGTAAAGAATCTTTTTATCCGTGGTATATGCTGCAGTTGTAGAGAGTTCTTTCTGGTAATTTTCTTTGTCATACAGATGAACTCCATATAGATGTAATGCCCTGATATTTTGAATATAAGGAAATGAATGAATCTCTTCCTTCAAAAGATTAAGATCTTCTGACTGAATATTTTTGGGGTTCTTTAATAATTCTAAAACTCTGGGATCCATCTTACCAATTCGCTACAATATCGTTAAATATCTTGTTAATGATTCTATCTGTTACAATTTTCACCTGAGAGGCTTCGATCTCGTTTTGTGATAAACTGCTGTTGAAAACGGCTTCATCAGAATAGGTTCTGTCGAAACTTGAGTCCGGATGCAGTTTATTTTCATAATGTACCTTTACGGTAATCGTTAATTTATTTTGGGCCTCCTGAACCACACCCCCTGAAGGATTCGTTTGGGTGTTGGAACTGATGGTAGTGGGTGAAAAGCCATAGCTTGTAATCTCTCCTTCAATAAGAATATCCGGATTTTCTTTTGTTCCTTTCAATGTTGTTCTCTGCAGAAATCTGTTTTGAATATCGGTAGAAAACTGTTGTGACAATGTAGGATTTACAAGAGATGCATTATTCGGAAACTCACTGATTTTAACCGTTTTTTCATCGGTAAGGGATGATCCTGTAAAACTATAGCAAGAGTTTAAAACTCCCAGAATAATAAATAGCACCCAACTTAATTTAGGCTGACGTATTGTAATATTTTTAATCTTAATGTTCATTTCTATCTGATTTCTTTTAATTTTCAACAATTATAAATCTGAAAATTAATCTATTAACAATTTACATAGTATCATTATAATAAGACATTAGTCTTCTAAATTATACTGTTTTATTTTTCTATATAAAGTTCTTTGGGAAATTCCCAATTCGTCAGCAGCTTTATTCCTTCTTCCCTTATGTTTTTCTAACGCCTTTATAATCAAATCCTTTTCGTTATTTTGAAGGGATAGTGATTCCGGTCTGTTTTCTTCCACTTCAATATCTTCAATATCTTCGTAGCTCTCATCAGCATTTGAAATAATGGTTGGCGTCTGTACTACCGGATTATTGCTGTTTTCAAAATACAGCAATGAATTCTGACTGACAGCCTGCTGCGGTTCCGGAGTATATATTCTGTTGATCAGGTTCTTTTCATGATTGCTTAAATCTCCGCCACCTCTGTTTTTTATCAATTCCGAAGTTAAGGATTTTAAGTCATTAATATCATTTCTCATATCAAAGAGAACTTTATACATAATTTCTCTTTCGCTTCCGAAGTCAGGCTGCTTCTGTGCATTGGGAGCATTCACTACCATTGGCAGGTGGGTTTCCATAGGGATGTATTCTGCCAGTTTTTCAACGGTAACGTTTCTGTTTCGCTCTACCACAGTCATCTGTTCAACAAGATTCCTTAGCTGTCGAACGTTTCCAGGGAAAGCATAATTCTCAACATAATGCACTGCACTTGGTTCTAATTCCAGTTCAGGCATTCTGTATTTTTCTGCAAAATCTATTGAAAATTTTCTGAACAGCAAATGGATATCGCCTTTTCTTTCTCTCAAAGGAGGCATATCAATCTGAACTGTATTTAATCTGTAAAACAAATCCTCACGGAATCTTCCGTCATGGATTGCCTTCATCATATTGACGTTGGTAGCAGCTACAATTCTCACATTTGTCTTTTGAACCTGTGAAGAACCTACTTTCATGAATTCACCGCTTTCCAGCACTCTTAAAAGACGTACCTGGGTCTGTAAAGGAAGTTCCCCTACCTCATCCAGGAATATCGTTCCGCCATCCGCTACTTCAAAGTATCCTTTTCTGGTTGCCGTAGCGCCCGTGAAGGCTCCTTTCTCATGTCCAAATAATTCGGAATCGATGGTTCCTTCAGGAATTGCTCCACAGTTAACCACAATGTAAGGCTGGTGTTTTCTTCTGGATTCGGAATGGATAATTTTGGGAATAAATTCTTTTCCCACTCCACTTTCTCCAATTACCAGCACAGAAATATCTGTGGGTGCTACCTGGATCGCTTTTTCTAAAGCACGGTTCAATGCAGGAAAATTCCCGATGATTCCGAAGCGGTTTTTTATGTTTTGTAAGTCGTTGCTCATAAGTAAATTTTTGATTATTGATTTAAAAGTAGCCAGCAGCTTTATGAAGTCTTCTGCGGCATTGTTAAGATAACGGAAACAATTGTTTCCTTTACGGGCCTTATTCCCTAAACGGCAAGGCTGTATCTTAAATCTAAATAATCTTTGTTTCTGATTTTTGAAACTTTACTTTTTAACTCTGTATGTTGTGCAAAGCTATATTTTTTGCTTTGTCTTTTAAAATTTTCAAGTACTTTATCATGTTTTCCACTGGTGAAACCTGATATTTCCAGATAAAAATTGTGGCCGGAATTCTGCCTTTTTTCGGAAATACTTCCTCCAAAAGCATCTGTTGCCTTTTGTTTTTGGCCTATTGCCGTGTACTCAGTATGTATTTTTTGGATTGCAAAATCCATCGTTCCTTCACACCCCTGAGTATGTAAGAATTTATGATAGAGCTCATACAGCTTTTTGCAGTCATCAATTTCGATGCTGCCATTATTTACCTGCGCAGAAATATTGTTGTAGATGATTACCAATAGAACACTAAGGCAATACTTCTGAAACTTTTCCATTTTTATAGGTATACTATTGATAATAATTTTTTCGCTGTTTTCAACTTCTTATTTTCTTTGGAAATCTTATTCGGCAATTCGCCCTAAAAGTGTGCCCTGGGTATTATCGTAAACAAAAACATCCACAATGTCACCTATCTTCTGTCCTTCAAGCATATCGAATACACAAACGGCATTCTGAGAATTTCTTCCTTTCCATTGATTTTCATTTTTCCTGGAAACTCCTTCAATCAAAATCTGATGTACTCTTCCTACATAGGTTTCCATCCTTTTTCTTGAAAGTTCTCTCTGAAGATCAATCACTTCCGACAAACGTCTCTGTTTGACATCGGCAGGAATATTGTCCTCCATTTTTTTGTGAGCCGGAGTTCCGGGTCTTTCGGAATATGCAAACATATAACCGTAGTCATATTCCACTTCTCGCATCAGGCTTAATGTGTCCTGATGATCTTCTTCTGTTTCATTACAGAAACCAATGATCATATCCTGAGAAAAAGAGATATCAGGAACAATTTCTTTGGCTTTTTTAACTAATTCTAAATATTCTTCACGGGTATGCTGTCTGTTCATGGCTTCCAGCATCGTGTTGCTTCCGCTCTGAACCGGCAGGTGAACGTATTTACATATATTTTCATGTTTAGCCATTGTTCTAAATACATCCAAACTCATATCCTGAGGATTGGAAGTAGAGAATCTTATTCTCATTTCAGGAACCGCTCTGGCTACCTGATCAAGCAATTGAGAAAAATCAACAGCTGTTGCTTTCTGCATTTCAGAAGCTTTGGCAAAATCTTTTTTAGGACCTCCTCCATACCAAAGATAGGAGTCTACATTTTGCCCTAACAGCGTAATTTCTTTGTATCCGTTTTCCCATAAGCTTTTACATTCTTCAATAATGGAATGCGGATCACGGCTTCTTTCTCTTCCTCTGGTAAAAGGAACCACACAGAACGTACACATATTATCACATCCTCTGGTAATGGTAACGAATGCTGTAACACCATTGCCGCCTAAACGAACGGGGTTAATATCTGCATAGGTTTCTTCTTTTGAAAGGATAACATTAATGGCATCACGGCCGTCTTCTGTTTCTTTCAACAGGTTCGGAAGGTCTCTGTACGCATCCGGACCAACGACCAAATCAACCAGTTGTTCTTCTTCTAAAAACTTGGTTTTTAATCGTTCAGCCATGCATCCAAGAACACCGACCGTCATATTGGGTCTCTCTTTTTTAAGATTTTTGAACTGGGCAAGACGCATTCTTACAGTTTGCTCTGCTTTTTCACGGATAGAGCAAGTATTTAAAAGAATAAGATCAGCTTCTTCTACTTTTAACGTTGTGTTGTAGCCCTGCTCATTAAGAATAGAGGCAACAATCTCGGAATCTGAAAAGTTCATCTGACAGCCGTAACTTTCTAAAAACAGTTTTTTAGAATTATCGGGTCTTTCAGCAATCGCAAAAGCTTCTCCTTGTTTTGTTTCGTCTATATATTTTTCCTGCACTTTTATAAGAGATTAAAAATTAGAATTAGATGCTAGACTAATTTTAAAATTGATTAGTCTGCAAAGATACAAAATATTGTGACAGAATGGCAGGATTATCTTTCATTGAAATTCGTTGAAAATTTCATAGGAAATGCAACCCTCTGTTTAATCGGAATATGAGAATATAAAGCCGGCTTCCAGGTTTTCTTTACCCTTGAGAGCGTTCTCAAAAAATCTATATTAAAATCTCTATTATCTATCAAAGGATATATTCTTGGGTTAATAATTTTACCTTCTGTACTTACATAAAATTCCAAATTAATGTCGCCGTTAATATGATAATCAAAAAACAGCGCCATAAAATTATCATGAAAATCTTCATTAAATTTTTTCATACCACCTGGATATTGAGCAGGTATAATAAAAGCATTTGGATTATATCCTTCCTTATATTTACTGATAAGGTCTGTAGGATAGAATATAAATTCAGTAACAGCACCAACTTTTGACCCTTTTACTTTTGCCGGCTTCCAGTGTTTTAGATTTTTAATGACTTCTATAGCAAGATTGTATGCGCATTTATTTTTTGCAATATATACTGTATCATTATCTTTTACCAGCTTAACATGGCTGTCTTTGGTTACAATAATTCTGGGTTGATAGATTTCTTCAGCATTACATTCTTTACTCTTTATACTGTTAAGATATTCGTGTGCTTCTTTATAGAAATTAACCATTCCGCCTTCATAAAAATCCTGATTTTTAGGATATTCATCCAGAAACTGGGCCTGTACCAAACAAACTGATAAAGAAAGTAAAAGAAATATTAGTTTTTTCATATGTTAAATATCAGCTGAGAACGATGAGAAACTCATTTTAAGCTTCATTTCAGATTTTATCGGTTGGCCGTTACACATAGCGGGGGTCCAGTTTTTTTTAATTCTTCTCACTACATACTGCATATCATCAAAGAAGACTTTACTGTTTAAAACGCTTGGAGAACCTTCAACATCGATCACTTTTCCCATTGCATCAATTGTTAAAGTGAATGTAAAATCTCCTGTCAAAGTATAAAAGTCAGAATTCAGATACATGTACATATATTTTTTGAGAATTCCTTTATATGCTGCTGCTCCGCCATCAAAAACGGCAGGTTTAAAATCATTACAGTTTTTAACCGCAACCTGTAAGAAGGGTTCTTTAATATCTATCTTCAGCAGATTTTTATTACTTTCTGAAATAAAAGAATCGTCTCTTTCTTCAAGATCTTGTGCAAATGAAAAATGGGCTGCAAAAAGAGCCAGAAATAATGCTAACGTTTTCATAGCCGTGCTGTATTCGTTTATAATTAAATTACTTTAACAAAGGTAAATATTTACCTCCTTTACAAAAAATAAAAACCTCATACAAAAGCATGAAGTTTTTATTTATCTATCAAAAAAATCTGAATTTCTGATTATTTTATGCGTTTGAGGGCTGCGTTTGTACTTTACTTCCTGTTTCTTTTAACATCAGGGAAATAAAAATAGCTAAAATGATTCCTGCAATCCAAAAGAATATTGAGTACTGAAAATGAATATCACCTGCGGCTGTTCCGAGGCTTTTCCCAAACCATCTGCTGAAAACAGGGCTCAATAAAGTAGTTACACCAAAGGTAATAAAATTGATAGCTCCTGTAGCACTTCCTTTTACATAATCAGGGTTTGCTTCTTTAATTATGGAATAAGGGATCATTGCTGCCCCTGAACCCACTCCAAAGATAAACATACTTATTTTTGCAGGATACAAATCCGGAAGATAAATCAACTGTAATAAACTGATAATCATCAATAAAGCTCCCGCGGCAAGAACAGGTTTTCTCCTTCCTATTTTGTCTGTAATAAAGCCTAAAAGAGGACATCCGAATACCCAGCCGAAAGCAACCATAGCACTGGTAATGGCCGCATCATGAAAAACAAAACCTTTATCTTTTTCAAAAAAAGAAACAGCCCAAGTCATTGCAAATATTGTAGTAGGAGCAAATAATAACCCTGAAATAATACCACAAAGCCAGGATTGAGGATTTTTGAAAACAATTTTATAGGGATCTAAATAGCTTAAAGATGCAGAACCATTGTCTTTTGAATCTTCTTCTTTTTCTTTCTTTTCGCTGGGAATAACAAAGAATAAGCAACATGCTGTGATAATGGTGATAATTCCTGACCAAAGCCAGAACGTATCAATATTAACTCCCTGTTCTACCCATGGCCCTACAATGAACTGTCCTGCGGTCCCCCCAAGCATTCCTATGCATTGGGTAACTCCAATCGCGGTTGCCAGAGATTTTGAAGAAAACCCTTTGCTTGCAAGATAAACACAGCCAGGAAAAGCAAAAGCACAACCAGCACCCTGCAACAGTCTTCCTGCAATTCCGCCAGTTTGAGTAGAAATTAAAAACAGCAGACAGCCGATTCCCAGTATTAGCGTGCCGGCAAACAGCGATTTCTTACCCCCGAATTTATCTAAAGCAATACCAGCGATCAAACTGCATGTTGAATAGGTATAATAATAGGTTCCCACCATACTGATCAGTTTCAGTTCTGTGGTATTGAAATTGGTAACGAGCTCCGGAATCATTACTGCAGGTGCAGAACGGATTACATAATCCAAAAAATAAAAAATAAGCCCGAATGCCCAGGCAATGACATAGAACTTCTTTAGCGAGCTATTCATTACAGTAGACCTTTAATATGTTTATAGTTGCTTTTTACCGTATCCAATACTTCTTCCATTTTACCGCCTAACATAAGCTGTGCCATAGATTTTGTCATCCCCAGCACCTGATCGAATTCAATTTTCGGAGGAAGCGCTAACGCGTTTGGATTGGTGAATATATTTAAAAGGTATGGACCGTCATATTCAAGGCATTGCTTGATGGCATCCGCAACCTCTTCTGGCTTATGAACATTTTTGCCGGGATATCCCATTGCCTGTGCTACCATAGCAAAGTCCGGGTTGACCATATCCGTTGCAATATCAGGCATCCCTCCAACTTCCATTTCCAATTTTACCATTCCTAAGGTCCTGTTATTGAAAACAATCAGTTTTACAGGTAATTTATATTGAAAAATTGTCGCCATATCTCCAAGAAGCATGGATAGCCCTCCGTCTCCGCACATGGCAATAACCTGTTTTCCCGGATGGGCTAACGAGGCTCCAATAGCCATTGGCATTGCGTTGGCCATAGATCCGTGGTTAAAGGATCCCAGCATTTTCCGTTCGCCTGTTCCTGTGATGAATCTTGCTCCCCAAACACAGCACATTCCGGTATCTACGGTAAAAATTGCATCTTTTTTAGCCATCTTGTCTAAGGTATGAGCAACATATTCAGGCTGGATCGCATTTTCTTTTCCAAAATCTTTTACATACTCCAACTGGTTTTCTTTTACTTTTTCATAAAATTCCAGCTGCTGATTTAGGAAATGATTATCTGTTTTTTCCGTTAATAAAGGGAGTAATGCTTTAATGGTTTCTTTAACGTCCCCCGTAAGACCCAATTCAAGTTTGGCCCTTCTTCCCAGCCTTTCCGGACTTTCATCAATCTGGACGATTTTATTTTTTACGGGCATAAATTTCTGGTAAGGAAAATCGGTTCCCAAAAGAATCACCAGGTCGGCTTCATGCATCGCGTGATACGCGGACGGAAACCCAAGAAGTCCCGTTAAGCCCACTTCATTGGGATTATTGGGCTGAATGGCCATTTTGCCTCTGAAAGAATATCCAACAGGCGCTTTTAAAAGTTTTGATAATTCTATAACCTCAGCGTTAGATTCTCCCGCTCCTATTCCACAGTAAAGGGTCACTTTTTCACTTTCGTTGATAAGGGTTGCCAATCGGGACATTTCCTCGTCTGAGGGACGGATAATAGGATTGGTTTTAAATATCTGTGCAGATGTAGTTGCTTCTTCTGCATCCAGTTCAGAAACATCTCCGGGAAGCCCTATTACGGCCACACCTTTTTTAGAAATGGCATGCTGAATAGCGGTCTGCATTGTTCTCTGTACCTGCTCCGGCCTTGTAATCATCTGATTATAATAACTACAGTCGTCGAATAATTTGATGGTATTGGTTTCCTGGAAATAATCCATTCCCATTTCGTCACTTGGAATGGTTGAAGCAATCACCAACATGGGAACATGGGATCGGTGGGCTTCATAAACACCATTGATCAGGTGAACATGGCCCGGCCCACAGCTTCCTGCACATACCGCAAAACCGTCAAGTTCCGCTTCGGCTGCTGCTGCATAGGCTCCTACTTCTTCATGCCTCACATGGATCCATTCAATGCTGCTTTTGTTAACGGCAATATTGAGATGGTTAAGGCTATCGCCGGTTACTGCATAAATTCTTTTTACATTCGCGTTCTCGAGCATCTCAACAATTTGCTCTGCTATGTTTTTAGCCATAATTACTATTTTTGTGATTATTGTTTAATGAAATTGGAGAAACAATATGGATTAATGAGGATCGTTTTTTAGCATTAAAAAAATCAATCGCCTTATCAAATTTAGCTATTAATTAAAGATTTTGATCTATTTTCCAGCTTATTTTTTTCATAAATCTTATTAATTTATCATAAAAAAAACTCTGCATCTCTGCAGAGTTTTTTTTTTGTTCTTATTCAAAATTATCTTGAATTATTTCCTGTTTGATAGGTCATTGCTGTTCGGGTAGACTGATCAGGAACATTTCTTGAAAAACTGAGATCTACTGATACCTTTTTCTTCTCATTACTTGCAAAATGTTTTTTCATCCTTAAAACATCTCTTTTTACCTCCCTTTCAAAGGATGTATCGAAAAGTTCCGGGATTAATTTTATATCAGAGATTTTTCCGCCTTCATCCACATTGAAATTCAGTTTAAAATCTCCAGTTACTTGGAACATTCCTCCCGTAATCTGCAGATTGTCGGCTAAATCAGAATCAAATTTTTCCTGACCTCCTTTATAAGTATCTTCTACCTGAGTTTTATCAGAAGTAACTTTTACATAGGTCTGTGAAAATGAAAATTGCAGAAATAGTTATTGCTAATATTAAGCTTATTTTTTTCATACCATTTATTTTTTGGATGTAATAAAGTTACTGGTTTTGTATGGTATTACAAAACTTCAATCTGATTTCTCAACAGATCTTCAAACTCGTCTCTCTTACGGATCAGATGTGCTTTTCCATCCAGGAATAACACTTCTGCAGGTTTTAATCTGGAGTTGAAGTTTGAACTCATTTCAAATCCGTATGCTCCTGCATTTCTGAAAACCAGAATATCGCCTTCTCTAACTTCATTTAATTTTCTATCCCACGCAAAAGTATCTGTTTCACAGATGTTTCCTACTACGGTATAAATTCTCTCCGGTCCTTTAGGATTGGAAAGATTTTCAATGACATGGTAAGAATCATAGAACATGGGACGGATCAAATGATTGAATCCGGAATTCACACCTACGAAAACAGTTGCTGTCGTTTGTTTGATCACATTGGCTTTCACCAAAAGATATCCGCTTCCTCCTACAAGGAATTTTCCAGGCTCGAACCACAATTCAAACTTTTTTCCCGTGGATTTTGAAAAATCGGAGATTACTTTCTCTACTTTTTTTCCTAATGTTTTCACGTCGGTTTCTTCTTCGCTATCCTGATAAGGAATTTTGAAACCGCTTCCCATATCCAGATATTTCAGATTAGGAAAATGCTCAGAAAGCTCCAGCATAATATCTAAGGCCTGAAGAAAAACGTCAGGATCTTTTATTTCGCTTCCTGTGTGCATATGAAGGCCTTCAACATTTAAATTAGTGCTTTTCATCACTCTTTCGATGTGTCGAACCTGGTGAATAGAGATCCCAAACTTACTGTCGATATGCCCTGTTGAAATTTTATAGTTTCCACCCGCAAAAATATGTGGATTGATTCTCACAAGAATAGGATACGTATTTCCGTATTTGTTCCCGAACTGCTCAAGAATAGAGATGTTATCAATATTGATATGAACTCCGTGCGTCATTGCCTCTTCAATTTCAGCAAGGTCAACACAATTGGGAGTAAATAATATTTTTTCTTTAGGAAATCCGGCCTTTAGCCCAAGTTTTACTTCATTAATCGATACACAATCCAAAGAAGCACCCAAGTTCTTTACATATTTTAAAATATTAATGTTTGTCAATGCCTTAGCAGCATAAAAGAACCTTGTGTGTTTTAAAAAAGAAGATGTAAGTTTTTCGTATTGGGTTTTGATAGATTCAGCATCATACACATACACCGGCGTGCCATATTCATTGGCAACTTTTAGCAAATCTTTTGAATTCATAATTAATAAGTAAAACTTCTTTTTTGTTAGTAAGAAAGTACAAATGTAGTGAATCGTGAATTATTTCGGCAATGGTAGTGTCTCAAAATCACCACGAAGCAATGCCAGCTGTAGTTCATTATTCAAATCGGTGGAAGATAATGGAAGGTCAATTTTCAGTTTAGAAAGCTTGCTTAGCGTCTGAATCTGGGTAAACAGCTCATAAAATCCATAAGAAACCACTCTGCCATTTTCAATTATTAAAAATAATTTTTCCCCCAATTTTCTTCCTGTTCCCAGCCAAAGTTCATTTCTTTTTTTGAAATCTATTTTCTTTTTGAAAGCATCAATATCATTATATTCCTCAAGAGCAGTAATAAACTGAACGGCTTTCGCTCCCTGTGTAAAGGATCTGAATTTCAGCAGCGGACGTTCAGCTTTATTTAGTTTGTTCTTTTCAACGACATATTTGTTGTTTCTATGATAAAGACCAAAAGCAAATACTTCTCTTTTCTTTATATTTTTAGAATTGAGGATCAGTTTGGAAATAATTTCCGTTCCGGTAAGTTCAAAGTTAATCTGCTCCACATCTCTTTGGATGTCTTCCCATTTCTTAGATTTGGAATTGAACATTTTCTTCGCAAATCTGTTGATATCCGGAACACAGTCTGAGAAAATAATCTTCCCATCATTATTCTGGAAATAAATAAATCCTTTTTCGTTCGGAAGATCCTGCGTCAGGGTTTTTATCTTGTTGATGTACGTTTTTGCATTTGTTTCATCGTGCTGTTTCTGGATGATCTCATTTTCAGTGTCCTTTGAAACCAAAAGTCTGAAAAGTTCCAGTGTAGCCCTGGCATCCCCTTCAGCCCGGTGAGCATTTGTTAAGGGAATTCCCAATGACCTCACTAATTTCCCTAAAGAATAGCTTACCTCATCAGGAATCAGTTTTTTAGCTAATGGAATGGTATCTAAAGTATTGATTTTAAAATCATAACCTAATCTGCTGAAAGACTGACGCAACATTCTGTAGTCGAAATCAATATTATGACCTACCAGCGTTGTGTTCTCAGTAATTTCAATCACTCTTTTGGCCAATTCATGAAATTTCGGGGCCGTTTTAACCATATTAGGGGTGATGTTGGTTAACTTTTGTACAAAAGGAGTAATATCACTCTCGGGATTCACGAGGGAGATGAACTGGTCAACAATTTTCTGGCCATCATATTTATAAATGGCAATATCTATAATGCATTCGTTTCTATAACCTGCACCATTACTTTCTATATCTATAATTGAATACATCTACAACTTGCTGTTATACAACTACTTTTCTGTTAATATTATTAATAATCCTTTTACTTTAATGAAGCATAAGACAGTATATTCTGTACATAACCTATGCCATTGTAAGGCATCTGTTATGATATTCACTTCTACAATACTGAATAAAATTTGTTCAATATCAATGGGTGATCCTGCTAAAATAACAAAAATTATATCAAATAAGCCAAATGTACCCTGATACTCATCCTAAATACATTTAACATGCAATCCTACACCGTAAAAGAATTATTTTACTTGTCATTATTTTTTATCTCCTTCTTCCTCCCAGTCCAAACATTCCGAGAATAGCTTTTGCTCCTTCACGCATCAGTGTACTGGTAAAGGTTCTTCCGGCCTTACTCTGCAATACCTGTTCAAACATACCGGGTTCTTCTTTTACAGGTTTTGATTTTTGAGCGGGTGCATTTTGTACAGCCTGTTCCATTCTGTTTGTCAGCATTTCATAAGCTGATTCACGATCAATAGCCTCCTCATATTTAGCAACTAATGCTGATTGACTGGTGAGCTGGGAAATTTCAGCAGCACTTAAAACATCCATTCTAGACTCCGGTGAAATTAAATAGGTCTGAACCAAAGGCGTAGGAATTCCTTTTTCATCCAAAGCTGTAATAAACGCTTCTCCAATTCCTAAATTTTGAATTAAGTTGGATGCATCATAATATTCCGTTGTCGGATAATTTTCAACTGCCTTTGAAATTTCTTTTTTATCTTTTGCGGTAAATCCTCTCAGCGCATGCTGAATTTTTAATCCTAATTGAGAGAGTATATTTTCAGGAACATCTCCCGGAATCTGTGTAATAAAATAAATACCCACTCCTTTGGAACGAATCAGTTTTACCATTGTCTCAATCTGCGAAAGCAAGGTCTTTGAAGATTCATCAAAGATTAAATGTGCTTCATCAATGAATAGAACCAGTTTAGGTCGTCCGCTATCTCCTTCTTCCGGGAAAGTCATATAAATTTCCGCAAAAAGAGACAGCATAAATGTTGAAAACAACTGTGGCTTGTTCTGAATATCAGCAACTCTTAAAATATTTACAATCCCTTTTCCGTCTTTTGTACGCAACAGATCCTGTACGTCAAAACTTAGCTCTCCAAAAAATCCTGCTGCCCCCTGCTGTTCTAAAGCAACAATCGATCTTAAAATAGCGCCTAAGGAGGCCCCTGTAATTGATCCATAATTAGCGGCCAATTCTGCTTTCCCCTGTGGATTATCCGTTACATACTGCAACACTTTCTTTAAATCATTAAGATCGATTAAAGGAAGCCCTTTATCATCACAATATTTAAAAACAATAGACATGATACTTTGCTGGGTATCATTAAGTTCAAGTATTTTACTTAATAATACAGGACCGAATTCTGTAACCGTGGCTCTAAGTTTTACGCCTTCTCCGCCGGAAATGCTCATCAGTTCTACAGGAAAAGCCTGAGGATTATAGGGAAGCTGTGTTTTTGCATACCTTTCTTCAATCACTGCATTCATTTGTCCAGCTTCTGCAATCCCTGAAAAATCGCCTTTAATATCCAACACTAATGATGGAATACCTGCATGGGAAAGCTGCTCGGCAAAAACCTGCAGTGTTTTTGTTTTTCCTGTTCCGGTGGCTCCGGCAATAAGACCGTGACGGTTAATGGTTTTTAAAGGAATAGTAACGTTCACTTCTGAAACAACTTCGCCGTCCAGCATTCCTTTTCCGAGTATGATATAATCCCCTTTTGAGGTATATTTTGAATTTAATTCTTCAATAAATTGTGTTTTATCTGCCATTTGAAATTTTTATTTTAACTTATAAAGATAAAATTTTTTATAAAACATTTACGCATTCAAAAAATATTCATGATTAAGTTCAGTTTTAAATGTCTGTAAATTTGCTTAATTTGCTATATCCTAAAAAGATATTATATAATTAGAATAAATAAAACCTTATAGATTTATTCTATTGATATCGATTTTTTATTTTATCGTGTTTTAAAAAATAAAATACGATTTTTGTAGACTAATAATAACAACAACAATATTGTTAAAAAAATAAAATGAAAGTTGAACAAATATATACAGGCTGCCTTGCACAAGGGGCATATTATATAATATCAGAAAATGAAGCTGTAATTATAGATCCGTTACGAGAAGTTAAACCTTATTTGGATCGCCTGGAAAAAGACAATGTAACTTTAAAATATATTTTTGAGACTCATTTCCATGCAGATTTTGTTTCAGGACATTTGGATTTAAGCAAAAAAACAGGAGCTCCTATTGTTTACGGCCCCACTGCTAATCCGGATTTTGAAGCAATTATCGCAGAAGACCATCAGATTTTTGAAATCGGAAAAGTAAAAATAAAGGTATTGCACACTCCCGGGCACACCATGGAGAGCACCACTTATCTTTTAATCGATGAAAATGGTGTTGAAACAGCCATATTTACAGGTGACACCCTATTTTTAGGTGATGTAGGAAGACCTGATCTTGCCCAGAAAGCAACCAACCTTACCCAGGAAGACCTGGCAGGAATTTTATATGAGAGCCTTCACAGTAAAATTATGCCTCTGGACGATAGTATTACTGTTTATCCAGCTCATGGAGCAGGCTCGGCATGTGGAAAAAATATGCAGAAAGAAACGGTTGACATTTTAGGAAATCAAAAAAGAACCAACTACGCTTTAAATCAACCCGATAAAGAGTCTTTCATCAGAGAAGTATTAGATGGATTAACAGCTCCTCCAAAATATTTCGGAATGAATGTCGCCTTAAACAAAGGAGGATATGAAAGTCTTGAAAGTGTAATGGATAAAGGACTGAACCCTGTCTCAGTGGATGATTTCGAAAGTTTTGCAGAAGAAACAGGAGCTTTGATTTTAGATACCAGGGGGCCCGCTGATTTCCAAAAAGGATTTATTCCCAACTCTATCAATATAGGATTGAAGGGTGATTTTGCCCCTTGGGTAGGCACCTTGATCGTTGATGTAAAACATCCATTGCTGCTAGTTTCCGATGAGGGTACTGAAGAAGAAGTGATTACAAGATTAAGCAGAGTTGGCTTCGATAATGTGTTAGGCTATCTGAAAGGAGGTTTTGATGCCTGGAAAAACACCGATAAGGAAATTGATGAAGTGAAAAGAATTTCACCTATCGAATTTTCAGAGCAGTTTAATGAAAACACTAAAGTTATTGATGTCAGAAAACTGGGTGAGTATTCTGCGGAACATATAGACAATGCTTATAATAAGCCTTTAGATACGATCAGCGAATGGGTACAGTCTATTGATGATTCAGAGCATTTCTTTCTGCATTGTGCCGGCGGATACAGAAGCATGATTGCGGCAAGCATTCTTAACTCTCATGGAATCAGAAACTTTACTGAAATAGAAGGCGGATATAACGGAATTAAAAAAACTGAAAAATTTCCAATTTCAGATTTTGTATGCCAGTCCAAAACACTGTAACCCAATTATGAAAAATATAATTTTTGGATTCCTTTTGCTTTCAGCATTTATCGTAAGTTCTTGTAAAACAGCAACATCTGAACACCCAAAAGCCAATATCCGTGACGTGGTGAACAGTTCTGATGTAACTTTAGTAGATGTAAGAGTTCCAGAACAGTATTCGGAAGGAACCGCAAAAAATGCAGTTAATATTCCTTTAGCAGATCTTCAAAATAATGTTGAAACTCTTAAAGGAAAAAAAGTAGTGGTATTTTGTAATAAGGGCATTCAGGCAGATCAGGCAATGGAAATTTTAAAGAAAAACGGCGTAGAGGCTTATGATGGAACCACATGGAAAAATGTGAGGGCCATTCAGGACGAGAAGCCGGATGCTCACTAATACAACCTTCAGTTAAAACTTATTTTTTAAAACTAAATACCAAAAAATATGTCACAAAAATTTCAAGAAATCATTAATTCAGAAAGACCTGTATTGATAGACTTTTTTGCCACCTGGTGCCAACCCTGCAAAGTACAGTCTTCTGTATTGAACACGGTAAAAGAAAATGTTGGGGAAGGAGCAAGAATCATAAAAATAGACGTGGATCAGTATCCCGCCATTGCTGCAGAATATGGAGTACGAGGCGTACCAACGCTAGCCGTCTTCAAAAACGGAGAACTTCTCTGGAAGGAAAGCGGTGTACATGATGTGAATACTTTAACACAACTTTTACAACAATACCAATAAACTGTGATATCCTTCACAGTTTTTTTTATTTATATTCTGCAGATATTTATTTCACAATGAAATTTGCGAAGACTTTTTACAATAATTTTGAACAGATCAATCCTGAATAGAAAACTGATCGCGGTCATTTAAAAATTGAAAATGTTTTCTGAAATCGTTTAATTCATCCCTATTTAAGACCGCTGAAACGATATTCCCGTCTTTCTTTGCAACCTCTGCTCCGTCAGCAAAAAAGCAATGCGAACTTTCCTGATACAAGAGGTTATTCCCATCCGTTCCAATTCTGTTAAGCCCAAACACATAAGACAGGTTTTCAATTGCTCTGGCCTTTAGAAGATGTTCCCACGCTCCCACTCTCTTTTCCGGCCAATTCGCAACATACAATATCGCATCATAATCATCATTATTTCTTGCAAAAACAGGAAAACGAAGATCGTAGCAAACCTGTAATAAAAACCGAATCCCATTATAATTTACAATTACCCTCTCACGGCCAGGAGTGTAGACTTTGTCTTCCCCTGAAAATGAAAATAAATGCCTTTTATCATAGAAAGAAACTTGAGAATCCGGCTGCACAAAATACATCCTGTTGTAATACTTTCCGGCATGTTCTACCGGAGCACTTCCGCAAAATGCTGCGTTTTTCTCTTTTGAGACCTTTTTTAAAAATTCTAAAGATTCTTCATTTCTATCTGAAACTTCAGAAGCATCCATGCAAAACCCTGTGGAGAACATTTCCGGCAGGAGGAAAATATCTGCTTCTTCATGAGCAAGCTGCTCTTCAATTAACCCAAAGTTTTCTTTTTTGTTTTTCCAGATGATATCTAAATTTAATCCTGTAATCTTCATAAATCTTGTTCAATAACTTCTATAAAATTACAGTTTTTAATTGATTTCGGTTTCATTTTTGATGATGATAATTTTTATTTTGTACCATCAAAAATTTAAAATTTATGAAGAAATTGGTTTTTATGTTAATGGTTATTTTTTGGGGAGCTACCGCAAATGCCCAAGCCTGGACAGGAAAGGGTGATCAAAAGGTCCAGCTGGGACTTAATGCATGGGGATATGGAACCGGAGTTACCGGAACCTATGATTATGGCTTAAATAAGCTTTTATCAGTCGGTGCAGGAGTAAACGCTTATTTCGGCGGATATAAAAATAATGACAAAGACAATCGGGTTTTCGTTTTCGGAAGACTTAATTTTCACCTGAAAGAAGCATTAGATCTTCCTGAAAAGTGGGATATCTACCCTGGGGTTGATCTGGGTGTTCTCGGAAGGGATTTCGGAATCGGTGCTCATATTGGAGCTCGTTACTTCTTCACAGAGAAAGTGGGAGTTTTTGCCGAAGTAGGAAACAATGGCAGTATCGGAGTTTCATTCAATTTATAGAAAAACAGCCTAATATATGACAAAGCTTCTCATTTCGAGAGGCTTTTTTGTTTGGCATAGTTTTGATAATCGTTACCTTTGCAAATTAAAACTTAAAATATATTAATGGAATTAGCAATCAAGATTTTCCAGTTCATATTAAGTATTTCTATATTAGTTATTCTTCATGAGCTTGGACACTTTTTACCCGCCATATGGTTTAAAACCAGAGCTGAAAAATTCTTCCTGTTTTTCGATCCGTACTTCTCCATCTTTTCGATGAAAAAAATCAATGGTAAATGGAAGTATAAATTTTTCTCTCAAAACCTTCCCGACACTGAAGTAATTGAAGTTAACGGGAAAAAGCAAGAGGTTGCTATCGACATATCAAAATTACCGGACAGTGACTGGAGAAAACACCCGGAACAAACTAAATACGGTATCGGATGGCTTCCGTTCGGTGGTTATGTGAAAATTGCCGGAATGGTGGATGAAAGCATGGACACGGAACAGCTTAAACAACCGGCACAACCTTGGGAATTCAGATCAAAACCAGCCTGGCAGCGATTAATCATTATGCTTGGTGGGGTTACCGTAAACTTTTTCTTAGCCTGGTTGATCTACAGCAGCCTTTCTTTCTTCAACGGAGAAACATATACGGATATTAAAAAATTCGAAAACGGAATAGAGGTTTCTGAAGCCGGAAAGAAAATGGGTTTCCAAAATGGAGATCATCTTATCAGCATTGATGGAAAACCTACAGAAAGGCTTGAGAATGCATCAATAAATATTCTTTTAGGTGATCATGTAACAGTATTGAGAAATGGTAAAGAAGTTACCTTCCCAATCAATTCTGACGGGGTAGCTGAAGTTCTTAAACAAAAAGAAGCTAAATTTTACATCAGCCCTAGAGTTCCTATGGTTATTGACTCTTTAGCGACTCCAACGTCTAAGGCTTCGGGATTGGCTTCCGGTGACAAAATTATAGGTATTAACGGCCAAAAAGTGACATACTTTGATGAAGTAAGCAATATTCTAAACCAAAATAAAGGAAAAACAATAGCACTAGATGTTGAAAGAAAAGGAGCCGGGACAGTAGCACTTCCTTCGGTTTCTGTTGATAAAAACGGAAAATTAGGAGTACAGATCGACACTAAAGGTATCGCTCAATCTATTGTTACGAATAAAAAATATTCTTTTGGAGAAGCTATTCCAAGAGGATTTACAAGAACGATTGAGGCTTTAACGATGCAGGTGAAGCAGTTCAAAATCATGTTTAACTCTAAAATACAGGGTTATAAAAGTGTAGGCGGACCTATCGCCATTGTAAAAAATATGCCGGTAGATAGAAACGCCAACGGAGATGTAGCCATTAACTGGCCGGCATTCTGGAGTTTTACCGCAATGTTCTCGATTTGGTTAGCATTTCTGAACTTAATTCCTATTCCGGGACTTGATGGAGGGCATGTTTTATTCACTTTATACGAGATTATTGTTGGAAAACCGGTTCCTCAAAAGGTGCTGGAAAATGCTCAGATGATTGGAGTTATATTCCTGTTAGGCCTTATGCTGCTGATCTTTGGAAATGATATCTTCAAATGGATTACTGGAAATTTATAAATTTTTAAGATTTTTTTCTAAAAAATTTGTCTGGTATAAATATTCGTCCTATATTTGCACCACTTAAAAATAAGGACATTCCTCCTTAGCTCAGTTGGTTAGAGCATCTGACTGTTAATCAGAGGGTCGCTGGTTCGAGCCCAGCAGGAGGAGCGAAAGCTTCAAGAGTTACAAAATATTTTGTAACTCTTTTTTTTGTTCAAAAATCAATTTCTTAGGATGGATATAATATCTTAAATTTCTTTTTACGGTATAAAGCTATTATATTTAAATATAGAAAGAATTATGAGTCCAATTACCATCAGAAAAGCTGAAGCCAGAGACTATCCTGCTATTATCAAATTACAAAATGCTAACACTCCTGACCAATTGAGTGAAGAAGAAAAGAAACAAGGATTTGTCGTTTCAAGCATGACTGAAGATACACTGGATGCTATTAATAAAAACCTGGCGGTACTCATAGCTGTACAAGGAGATGAATTAGTTGGTTTTGTATGTTTAGCAACCACAGATCCGGTTCCTGAACATCCGGTTGTAAAAGCAATGTATGACAGTTTCCCGCAGCAAATCTTTAACCACAAACCTTTAACAGAATATCGGGTATTTTTGTATGGACCGGTACTCATTAACCAAAAATGGAGAGGACAGGGAATTGCAAAAAAATTATTTCATGCAGTCAAAAATTTTACTGAAAATCAGTATGATCTGGGAGCAGCTTTTATCAATGACAAAAACCCACACTCTCTTGCTGTCCATATCCAGGGATTAGGAATGACTGCATTAACACCATTTACCTGCAAGAATGAAACATTTCAGCTAGTTGTTTTTACAGTTTAGCAATGAAATTACAACATATTTCCAATTTTCATACGCCTTTTTTACTCTACATTGGGTATACAAATGTTTTCAGCTTTTAAATATGAAATTTCTAGCACTGCCTCAAAATACTGAAAAATAGACACATAAAAACAGTAAGCTTTTTTCAGCTCCGAACAAAATAAAAATTCCTCCAAAAAAATCATTTTTTTCAATAGAATTTGCCTCAAACACTTGCTTTGTACAAATATTCATATTATATTTGCACCACTCCAAACAGAGGAACATTCCTCCTTAGCTCAGTTGGTTAGAGCATCTGACTGTTAATCAGAGGGTCGCTGGTTCGAGCCCAGCAGGAGGAGCTATTAAAAAAGCCACCAATTTGGTGGCTTTTTTCGTTTATAACATTTTGATAAACAAAACTATACCCTCCTTTTTCGATTGCTATTTTTTTAGACTTTTCTCTTGATATTCATTGCTTTCATTTAATCAGGAATGAGTTCTCCTGATTCGGATTCTGTATTTTTGTAAGCAAAATAATATAATACTCAAAATCATTATTCAAATATTTGAATTTAAAACTAAAATATTTTGAGCCTTGTGAGGGGTTGTAAATTAATCTAATTCAATGAATATCAATGCTAATCGGGTTAATAAAAGAGCTATGAAACTTACCGGATATTCAGTTCTTCCCTTCTGATTCTCAAAAAATCCTGAGGACGGATACCATTTTGCTCATAAAAGATATTGGAAAAACTTTGTCTATTACTAAAGCCACAAGATTCTGCAATATCCTCAATAGAATATTTTGCCCAGTTCTTATCATTACCTATCTTTTCCATAGCGTACCCGATTCTTAGCTTGTTAATATAAGTGTTGAAGTTACTTTGTTTAAACTCGTTGATATACTGTGAAAGATAAGAAGTATTAGTTTTAAAATTGGCAGCTAGCTTTCCTGCGGTTAATCCTTTTTCAAGAAACCCGTTACGCTTCTCAAATTCGGAGAAATTTTGCTCCAGTTTTTCGAGTAATTTTGAATCCATTTTGGAAGTTCTTTCGGTAGGTTGTTCTTTAATGACTTTCTCTTTAGCAAAATAAATGTGGTTGATTTTATCGAGGAGTTCCTCATATTTTCTTTGTACTTCTTTTTTGCTTTTCGATCGGCTATATAAAATACATAACAAAATAAAAATTAATACTCCACTTACTACAAGGAGATATCTCCCGTAAGAATTCGTATGCTCCAAATTTGTTTTTGCCTCTAATAATACTTTTTGATCATAATCTTTATGTATACGTGTAGACAGATATTTGAAATCATTAGAAATTAAGTTATCTGCTTTTAAGAGTTGTCTGATGTAGTATAATTCCTGTTTGGGGTCATTATGTTTTTTGTAATAGCTAATAAGTTCCTCATAATTTTTCCGCAGTTCCGGAAGAATAAATTGATGCTTATTGAAAATGGAATCCACTTTTTTATAATTCTCTAAAGCCAGCTGTTCTTTACCAAGTTTTTGAAGGCTTTGTCCTTTGTAAAAATAAGTCACTGAAATCCAGGTAAAATCATTTATTTTAATTAATTCCGGGCGAGAAAGATCAAAATTTCTGATGGCATCATCATATTTTTTCTGATGAAAATTCGAGATCCCTTTTGCTTTTTCAAAATAACTTTTTTCAAGATAGAAATCTTTGTCTTTTGGCGTCTTGTTTAATGCTTCATTTATTAATTCTTGCACTTGTTTATCTTTTCCCAAAGACTGGTAACAGATGATTATTTGATGTAGAGTATTAAGATATCCTTTCTTATTATTAAAGATGAGATTGGGGTGGATATTAGCTCTTGTATTTGGCTCAAAATAATTCAGGCATTGTTGAAAAATAGGCAAGGCCTCCTGATAATATCCCAAATAACTCTTTACTACACCAATGTGATACAAATTCTCATATTTCAGATATTGGTCTTTAGCATTTTTGGTGTGGTCATATGCTTTTAGATATTCATCCAAAGCAGGCTGAAACTTTCTGTAATTAAAGTAGTATATAGCACCTCTAATTACGTACGAATTCCCAATAAGATCTTCACTTTTTGATAATTTTGCAGCCGCAATTGCACTATCGGCATAGTTAAGTTTTTTATTTGGTGAAGATCTGATGGCATCCTTATAAGCTTGGTAAAGCTCGGGATAGTTTTTTTCTTTTTTGGCCGTAGATATTGCCAGATTAATGAAAATAAATGCCCTAGGGTCATTTTCATCATATTTCCAATATTTATTCCGTAATTCCGAATAGAAATCCTGCGCCTGCAAAAACGCAGTTAGAAAAAACAGGAAAAATAAGGGTATTTTTCCGATCATTTGTGTGTTTGTGTTTAAAATAGTTAATCAAAAATAAGAAAAAAATGATGATTACATTAAATACTTTGAAATTAATTGCCTTAAAAAAAACAACAATAATGCTTTGTTAATTAATGCATTACTAGATTTGTATGTAAAAATTTATAAATTTTTACATACAGATTTATAAATCCGCCCTACAATTTTTTGCATGCATCGCCTGGTCATTTTACTTTAGCAGTGCAAATAATCCAAATTTGTGATCGAAAAAAATTAATAACACAACTATGAAAAAAATCCTTACTATAAATTTTGACTGCAATATCATGTATTGCAGTCAAAATTGACGCCTCATTAGGAGGAGCTACAACTGGTAATTTGGGGACAGTCCTTGCGAAAGTAATATTTTTATCACTCCTTACACGTATAATCTACATCCACTCACCGTGATTTCACAAAACGTGAATGAAAAAGGATGGTTGTTATGAGTGGTCACTTTAACAAATCTTTTACAAACAGCAGATCTTATTTTCTATCAATACTTTGTGTATTGAGAATGTTTTTTCAAAGAATCAACCAAATTGAAAAAACAAGGAACTGAGCAAGCAAATACCCAATCACTTCAAGTTTTATTTTATAGAGAGTCAGCCGGAGATTACCCATACCTACCACAGGCAATAAAATGGGGCAAAAATAATTTTCGCTTGATGAAGATACTCTAATCACATACAACGCCAAAAAAAATGAAAAACTAGAAACAAATACAATTTCCAGAACGGAAAAATGAGTGGTTTAGTATTGGTTCAAACTGGTTCAAAATCCTATCTACTAAACTCGACGAATTCTTATTGAGCATAGAAAATTATAAAAAAGGCGGAATCCGAAAAGCCAATAGAGTAGGAAAAAATAAAAAAATATAGAATGACAAAGAAAAACTTTATTCTTAAGACCATTACTGCAATTTCCTGTATTGCATTTGGTCAGGTTTTTTCCCGAACAATCGAAGAGATAGATTTTGGAGAAAAAGCAGTTGTTTCGAGCTTTTATAAACTTGTAAAACCACCAGTTTATGATTTGGACTCAAACATTGAAATCAATCAAACGGTAAACGAGAAGGGAGCTGTTGTGATTAAAGGTAATTTTACGAAACCAATCACTACGGATGATGTGACGATTACCATTAAATACAAAGATAACTTAGGCAACTGGATTAGTATTTGGTGTAAAACATTTGCTGCAGGAACCGAGTATAATCAATACCTTGACGCAACATTTGAATTACCGGCATCAACGGTAAGTTTACGAAATTTGAAGATTGAATTAAATTCCAACGGCAATCTCACGAATTGGCAATCTATTTCTTGGAATAAAATTGTAACTCATTACAAATTTGGAGATTATTCAGCAGGCAATTGTGATCTGGATGAGAATGAGTATACTATTCTATTTACACCTAAAAAAAACGGTACTGTTTTATATAATACTGACGGAAGTGTAGCAGGGGTAAAAGACAGGGTAAAATCACAGCATCTGTATAAGAAACTAGATGATATTGTGCTGTCGATCAATGCAAACGGTACGCTGGACAACACCAACGCCAATGGACCTGTCATCAATATTGAAAATCCTAACAACCTCGGTACGCTTGTCAGCTCGCAAAAGTTTATCTATCAGGGAAGTGACACGAGTCCTTTTGAATTTTCTTACCACGATCCTGTTTATATGTTTGCCGGCAAGTTTTCAACATCCGGTTTCTTTATCAACTTCAGCAACTGGTTTTTACCTCCAGAAGAGGGCGGAGAACCCTGGGGAAGAGGCTATCTGGATTTTAAGAATCCTAATGCTTTAGTCAACAGGTACTACAACCTTTACAATTACATCAACGAAAAGCTGACCGACATCATTGCAGATCAGGAACCTGTAGTTATTGTCGTAAGCAAAATAACAGGTTTCAGGGTTTATAAATCCACCGGACAATACATCACAGTAAATGCATTGAGCAATTATAATACTGTGAATGATTTCGGCTACCCTCCGCTGTATGACAAACAGAGAGGACCGGGATCTGAAAACTTCTCATTGAGCGATACTCCCAAAGCTTCAATATACGGCATAGGAGCCATAAGAAACAGAAAGGTACGGGCAGACTGGAACGGGCCGATGAGGCCTCTTCCGGAAGTAGAATCTGAGATCAAAAAATTCATAAAATATGTAGGGGTTTTTGGAAATTCAACAGCATATGATTCAACAGACTGTTCAAGCGGATGTGTTGCTATTAATGCCGGAGCACTACCTGATAATGCGATACAAGACTGGACAAAAGCACCCAATACTTATATTTTTGACATAGAAAAAGATAAAAGTAAGAAAGGATTGCTAATACCAGTAAAAAAAGCATATGCAATGTGGAAAGATAATTCTAATACTGATTTTTCTTTTAATAATCCTATAAACAGTACTGATCTTAAAGCTTACTTGTATTGGGAAGATAAAGCAGGTTTAGTAATGTCTGGAACGGGTTATGAATTAGCGATTAGAGGTACAGGAGAAAATGCGGAAATAGAAGTTCCTATTGATATTACTAAAGGAAAAGGGAATGCCGTGATTTCTTTAAATGCATTTAATCCTACAGCCAATGATTATGAAGTGAAGTGGAGTTGGCATGTTTGGGTTACCGATGATCCTACTGCTAATGGTTCTACTTTCAGACAAGGTTTTGAAACAAGAATAGATAATACTCCAATCCCAAATGAAGAATGGAAATGGATGAACAGAAATTTAGGAGCTACAAATACTGAGTTTTTAGGAAACGATTCTAATAAATCAGTAGGACTTATGTACCAATGGGGAAGAAAAGACCCTATTCCACCATTAGCACACAAAGATGCTTCTAGTTATTTTATTAATGGCAAAGCAGGCAAGTATAATGCGGCTGATTTCGGAGAACTATCTTATCAAGCTACCCAAAAAACAGGTTGGATTTTAAGGAATAATATAATGGGACACGAGAATATAGTGAATACCCTAAAATATTCTGTAAATAATCCGTTGAAAATAATTACGTATGCTGGGTGGAATGGTTATGATAATACCGATTATGGAACTTGGTTTTCGGATGTACAATATAAGTTTTTAGGAACTAGTGAACATGATAGAGTTTCTTGGGATCTTTGGTCAGACAATAGAAGAGGGTTATATTCTAATGGGCGAAAAGCTTATGATCGTGGTGCAAGTGCAACTCAAGAAGATTACTTAATAGAGGCAGACAGCAAATCATATGAGCTGAAATCGCCTTATGATCCTTGCCCTAATGGCTGGAGAATCCCATCTCATTACGCAGGTAGCTTGGGAGGCAGTTTTGGAAACAATATGAGCCCTTGGGGAAGATTGAATAGCGGTGCAGACGATGATTTAAATGATAATTCTAAGTTCAAATACACTACAGTTAATCCTGTTTTAAGTAACGTAAAAGTATATCCTCAAATTGGGTTTGATTTTACAAATCAAAATAATCAATCTGATCCAAACTATAATAGAAATATTGGATATATGCCTATTACAGGAGCTTATGTGTTTTTAGGGCCTAATGAAAAAGTAGATTATGTTTCTAGTTTTAACAGAATGGGTTATATTAACTGGAGATCAACTGGAGGATTACCAACAGCAACCTATTCTCCTTGGAATGGAACAAGAGGGGTAGGAATTGTAAGTGACTTTTTAAATGATTACAGTGGCAAGATGTTATTTGCAGTTAACCAAACTTCAATGACTAAGGGAGCTAGTACGTGTAGATGTATAGCAGATCCTAATAAACAATTTATTGATGTTAATCAAGGTTTTGCTACTCGTTATCTTGAGGGAAATAATGTTGTAGCAGATGCAGCAACATTGAAAGAATGGGCCAAAGAACCTAACAGTTTTATAGCCTATACCAATACAACTAATCCTGATGACAGAATTGTAAAAATAAAGCTAAAAAAAGCAATTGCAATGGATATGCTATACCTTAACGGAGGAGGTAATAGAACTTTCAGAGAAGGAACTAAAAATACGCCAGGTATTGTATGGACAACTGACAAAAATTTAATCAGTAAAATGGAAATATATCCTAATCCTAATAATATTGACGAAAATAGCGAACTTAGGATTACTTTAAACCCGAATGTTATAGGTAACGCAGTGGTTGCTTTTCATAGGGGGAATTCCGGACAATGGCTTAACTCTAAGATGCAGGATCCTGTGGTTTGGAGCTGGCATATCTGGGCTCCTAGATCTACTGTTAATGAATTACCAAAATATGTGACAGAAGAAAATTCAAGTGTAGCAGCAGATAACGGAATGGTAACTCCAAATACAAGCGGACATATTATTAATCCTACAAAAAGCGGAGTGGCACCTATGGGAACTGTTTTTATGGATAGAGATTTAGGGGCTTTAGAAGATCTTCCGATAGATATTAATACTCCTGATAGAACAGAATCTAATATAAAAACTCACTTTGCAAGTGGATTGCATTATCAGTGGGGTAGAAAAGACCCTTTGCCAATTTTCTATTTTAACGGTGGTACACTAAACAGATGTTCTACCTGTACTGCTGCTCCAAATGTTATTTACAACGACCCATCTTATCAGGTGTTTAGGCAGATAGCAGCCGCGAATACTGATGGTACTATAAATTTAACAAGTTATTCAGCAGGAATCTCAGATGCAAACTTTAGAGATAAAACAGCAAATGGTTATTCCAGAGAGTATAACACCTATAAGCAGGATGCAGGTGTTTCGCCAACTGATACTCCGAGTGAGAAAACAAGAAAGATTCTAAAGTATTCTACAGAAAATCCTTTTTACTTTCTATTTCATAATACATCTTTAGATAATAATCCTTCACTTACCACCCCTACTGAGGTTAGTTTTGAAGAAATTGTATATAATTCTGCAGATGCTAGATATGCAAAACAAAATAGAAATGTGGCTAATGCCCAAGTAAAAGATTGGATTTCTGATGAAAGAGAAATGATGCCAGAAAGATGGGGACATAATACAGAAAAATCACCATTTGACCCTTGTCCTAATGGCTATAGAATCCCTGATACTACTATGGCTGGTTTATTTGGATTCAGCCAGGGCTCATCACCTTGGTTTTATAATAAAGGACGTGCTAATGCCACAAACATAACAACATACGGAATTGGACAAAGTGTTATAGCACAATTAAAAGGAGCCAGTAATAATGCAGTTGGTGAGAGTAAATATCCTGGCTATATGCTTGCTAACTCCGCCAGTGTTGCCTATTATGGTTACGATCCATCTGTGACATACTCAAGATTTAATTCTTATTGGGGATGGGTATTTAACTTCAATGGGTCTAAGTATAACATTGGAAATATTCCTACAAGTGGAATTAGAGGACTTTTTGGTGGAAGTGGATGGGTACCAAAATCAATTGGGACATCTACAAATACAACGCCAACATTTGCTACTTCTACTGGGCTATGGACAGCATCATTAGGAGACCAAAATTCAGGTTGGGCAATTGCTCTTAGAATTCAGTCACCTACGGTTAGTTATATAGGAAGTGTAGCTTCTGGTACTGGAGTTTATCCTCAAGCGGCTATGTCTTGTCGTTGTGCAAAAGATGAACCTAGATATCTGGGTCTCCCTGTAACAAATAACACAGGAAAACAGGCAGCCAATACTTTTGCTAAAAAAGAAGTTGAGCAAAAAGTAGAATCTGATAAACTTGAAGTATATCCAAATCCTGTAAGCACGATATTATATATTGATGCAAAAGATACTAAAGACTATTATTATCAAATTTATAATATGTCCGGACAACTAGTAAAAACCGGAAAATTTGAAAATAAGCAGACTGATGTTTCTTCTTTACTTTCAGGAGCATATTTAATAAGAATTAATGATTCTGAATCTGTTGTTAAAATAATCAAAAAATAAAATGACGATATATTTGAACAACTAGTATTTCCCTTACTTTTATCCAAAATTTGGATGAAGTTTGAAATTTCAACCACGCTCTCGGGCGTGGTTTTTTTATGACTCCCTTTATAATCACTCAAAAAGATTGAGTTTTGAGGCACGATTACGTTTCATTAAGATGGAACTTTTCTTTTTGGGTTTTTTCATAGACTTCTAACTTAGGAATATCCATGTTTCTGGCATTAGAATTATCTAATTGATTTTTTTGTATAATGTCTTTTATTGTACATATTATTTAATTTACCCTCATATTGAATTATCGTTTTATTATTCATTAAATCAAATACCCTATATTTCTTTTAAAACAGTGAAATGAATATTCAATTTTACTTTTACACAAACAAAAACACCCCCTATATAAAGGGATTAAAATGTCTTTTTACTAAACCTGAGGCATATCCACTTCAGAGATTATCATTCTAACAAATTAATAACTATAATGCTGTCATTTTGATGATCTAATTTTTATTAACTTTGCAATTTTGTACCTAACCGCAAAAAACTTTAAAAAATCTAATCTTTTTACATAAACAGCATGCTTTTTGTTTATGCTAAATGCTTGAAAAAACAACAAATGTCATTTAATAATTCCAAATACTACAACCTCTTTTTTCTTCTCTTTCTATCAGGGCTTGCCTATGCCCAAAACACAGCCAGTGGAAAAATTCTTGATGCAAAAACAAATAAGGAAATTTCAGGAGTAGATATTTTTATCAACGATAATAAAACACCCAGCCAAAATACCACCAGTGGAAGTTTCAGTATACAGTCTGATACCATTATTTACCGGTTAAAATTTTCTAAAAAAAGCTACGGTTTAGAAACTGTAGATGTAACTGCCGAAAATGCAGGCAACCTTTTGGTTAGTCTTTCTCAGGAAAAAGTAAGCTCAATCGGTGAAATTGTTATTCATAACGAAAAGCCGAAGTATAAAAACAAAAAAGAAAATCCGGCTTATGCCATCATGCAGGAAGTCTGGAAACGAAAAAGAAATAACGGATTAGCCAAATTCGACACCTATACTTATAAAGAGTATGAAAAAATCGAGTTTGATGCCAATAATCTGGACAGTACTTTTATGAACAAAAAATTGTTCAATAAGCTCGATTTTATCTTTGAATATGCAGACTCCACTGCAACAGGAAAGATGGCCCTGCCTATTTTCCTTAATGAATCAGTTTATGAAACTTATGGGGAAAACAAACCAGCCAACAAAGTGAAAAGAATGCTGGTTGCCCAAAAGACTTCAGGATTTCAGGATAATCAGGTTATCACAGTGACCGCAAAAAACTTATACCGCGACATAAATATCTACGATAATATTCTGAATTACTTTGACATAGGATTTCAAAGTCCTGTAGGCGCAGATGGATTCAGTACATATGATTATAATTTAACGGATACCATTGCCATCAACGGCGAAAATGCTTACAAAATAAGATATCAGCCTAAGAGAAAAGATGTTTTGGCATTTCAAGGCTATCTCTACATAGATACAGACACCTACGCCGTGCTAAGTGCTACGTTAAAGTCTACTCAAAAAATCAATGTCAATTTCATCAACAGCATCTCTACAGAACTGGAATATGACAATCCTGATGATCAGACATTCCTGCCTAAAAAAGTAGTTACAGAAATTGAATTGACTCCGTTTGCGAAAAAGAAAACCTCAAAAAGTATCATTGCTAAAAGGTCGGTCGATTATTCCGACTATGAATTCAATAAACCGCTTGATGCTAAATTATTTACACGAAAAGAAGAGGAATATGATGATAAATTTGTGGATAAAGATGATGCCTACTGGGTAAATGCGCGTCCCGACTCATTATCCAAAAGAGAACAAGGAGTGTATGAAATGCTTGATAAGCTTCAGCAGACACCGAAATTCAATCGGATTGTAAAAATTTATGAAACCCTTGCGTCAGGATATTATAACGCATTCAAAGGAATAGACATAGGCCCTATTTTCTCAATTTATGGGAAAAACGTGGTAGAAGGTGACCGAATCAGATTAGGGGCAAGAACCTATTTTGGACAGAATGATCCCTGGAGGGTTCAGTTTTATACTGCCTATGGTTTTAAAGATAAGCAGCTGAAATACGGTGCTGAAGCACGATACATGTTTAACAGAGTCAATCGTTTTATGATTGGAGCAGGAACAAAAAGAGATGTCATGCAGCTGGGAGTTCAGCTGACTAATGATGATGCGATCCTGTCACGTTCATTTGCTTCATCCACTATTTTTGCCAGAGGGGAAAATGCTTCATTAAGTTCAGTTAACCAAACGAATTTTTTTACGTCTATAGAACCTTGGAAAAACTTCCAGATCAGGGTAGATGGTACCATGCAGAGTATTAAATCTGCTAACCCTACTGAATTCAGTTTAATGTATTATAGAAATGGTGAATTAAGAAAAACGGTTAATGATTCACACGTTACCATCAGTTTAATCGCAAGACCTGGTACAAAATTCTCTCAGACAGGGGTAGACCGCTACGAACACGGAACTTTAGCACCTACTATTGTTTTAAAATATACAAGAGGTATTGAGGGGCTTTTCAATGCAGATTTTAATTACAACAAACTTCAGTTTATGTTCTACAAACCGGTTTTAATCGGAAGCTGGGGTAAAACATTAATTAATTTTGAAGCTGGGAAAAATTTCAATACAGTTCCTTTGGCTTTGCAGAACATCATTCCGGGAAACCAGTCGTACAGTTTGGTTCCCAATACATTCTCTCAGCTGAACTACTATGAGTTTGTGGCAGACACCTATACAACACTTCATTTAGAGCACCATTTTAACGGAAAAATATTATCTTTCATTCCTTTGATCAAGAAATTAAAATTAAGGGAAATTGCTTTTATCAGAGGGGCTTACGGAACTTTAAGCGACGCTTCTAAAGACATCAATGTAGAAGGCTTCAAATATTCCGCTCCCAATCAACAAGTCTATTTTGAATATGGTTTCGGAATTGAAAACATAGGTTTCGGAAACCTGAGAATTTTCAGAGTAGATTTTAACTGGCGAGGAAATTACCTTGACAGACCTGATATTTCTAAATTTGGTATAAAAGCAGGATTCCAGATAGGATTCTAATCTCAATCACGATATAAAACAATTCCCCGGCTTCAAAGAAGCCGGGGAATTTTATTTTCAATACAATCGTTACATTAACATCCGCAAGGGTCCGGATCCATCACCATATTAGGACAACGCAGTCTCTGTTGAGCCGTCCAGGAGCACCATTCCCCGCATGTTGTTGCAGGAGGAGGACAAGCCGCTGCTCCACCTTCGATCGATTTCAATTGTTTTTTGGAAATTTTTCTAAGATTTTTCATAGTAATAATTTAGTTTAATGTACTGCCTACTCTATTTGCTTTTCGGCTTCCGCAAATGATTTGTTATTTGATTGTCTACAAATATAAAAATATTTCACAATAAATGGAATATTGACAAATAATTTATCATTTCATGAGATAAGTACATAAAAAAAGCCTTGGCAAATGCCAAGGCTTTTAATTTTTATAACGCTGAAATTATGCGTTTGGTTCTACAGATACGAAAGATCTGTTGTTTGCTTTCTTTCTGAAAACTACTTTACCGTCTACTAAAGCAAACAAAGTATGGTCCTTACCCATTCCCACGTTGTTACCTGGGTGGTGTTGCGTACCTCTCTGTCTGATAATAATATTTCCGGCAATAGCTTCTTGTCCTCCGAAAATCTTTACACCTAATCTTTTAGAATGAGATTCTCTACCGTTCTTGGAACTACCGACTCCTTTCTTGTGTGCCATTTTGTATGTAGATTATTATTTATTAAGAGCTTTAAATTGATCAATATTCTTAACGATAGCTTTATCAACATCTTCGTGAGTAAGAACATCTTTTCCTAATTCTGCTTTCACTTCTTTTCCTAAAGTGATCAAAACTTCTCTGTTTTCTTTAGACTGAGACAAGTTGTTTTTCTTTAAGTGATAGTTCAGTTCATGATCTTCACCAAAGTTAACAGTTGCGTTGTCTGAAAGAACCTCAGCTTTCACAGTTTTTTTATCAGCTTTCTTTGCTCCAGCTTCAAAACCAGTAATACCAGTAATTTGAATTTGAGTTAAAGATTGTCTGTGACCATTTTTAACTTCGTAACCTTTTCTTCTTTTCTTCTTGAAAATGATTACTTTATCAGCTTTTACATGATCTAAAATTTCAGCATCTACTACGATACCACTTACAGCTGGGGCGCCAACAGTTATTGAACCGTTTACAGTAAGAAGAATTTTGTCGAAAGATACTTTATCTCCCTTATCTCCTTTTAAACGGTGTACAAACAACTTCTGGTCTTGCTCAACTTTATATTGAAGCCCTGCTATTTCTACAATTGCAAACATTGTTTATAAATTTTTAGTTATTTCGAGGTGCAAATATAAGAATAATTTCTAAATAGCTTACAATCAAACCCATATTTTTTTCACAAAGAACCAATTCACTATGCTTTGAATAATTTTAACATGTAAAGTGTTCGTACATAACGGATAATTTTATACCTTCGCTTTCACCAAAATAATATGTATATGAAAAAGAATCTTAATTTCTGCTTTTTAGCAGGAGCCTTTGCTGTTTTATCACTGACAGCATGTACAGATGAAAAAATGGAAGACAACGTCTTACCACAGCCCCAAAACGAAAGCGCAAAAATCGAACAGCCGGGCGAAACTGAAAAAATCTGTTCATATGTAGACCAAAACTGGAGCTCTACTGCAGTTTTGAAAACATCCCTTAAAACCACCACTGACACAAACTTTATGAATGCCCAAATGGCTAAGATCATTAGTCTTTGGGGAGGCACCAGCCTTACATTTAGATTTGTAGACGATCCTTCGAACGCTAATTCAACGTATAATGCGATTTCTTATTCCAACGGAAAGATCTATTACGGATATGCCATTTATTATGATGCAAAAACAAAAGGCGGAGATATTGTAAATGCGATGATTCTTGCTCACGAATATGGGCATCAGCTTCAATACCGATATAATTTACCTTCAGTAAATGAATCAACCGCAAGACCGAACGAACTGGAAGCAGACGGTTTTGCAGGTTATTATCTGAGAAAACCAAACGGTTATAACAAAACGAACTTTTCTGAAATTGCAACTGCTTATGAATTTGCACAAAGCATCGGAGATTACCAAACGACCAGTGCAGGACACCACGGAACGCCTCCTCAGAGAAGATCAGCCGTTCGTTTAGGATTCCTTCTTGGCCAGTATGACCTTTCTGCAACAGATTTCGATTATAACTTCTTCTATTATTATCAGGGAGTACTTAATGGAACCTATAAAATGGGTAAAAACTCAAAAAATCCTGAAATTGACGCTTATATGAGCCAATATATGGATGAGTTGAAAAAAATCCAATCCGGAGAAATCTCTGCCGAAGAATTTAAAAACCTTAAGTAAACATTCATTTTTAGCATATTTAAGAAAGGAGGCAGGACGCATGTTCTGCCTCTTTTATTTATTTGAAACATATCCTAAAGTTTAGCTATTTTTGATCCCATATCTTCTTAACAATGAATAGAGACCTTTACATTGATTTTGCAAAAGGACTGGCAACACTTTCCATAATTTTTATTCACACCGCTTTCTGGTCCGGGCAGTTTTATATCCCCACAGAAATCCGGGTCTTTTCTCTGGTTTTTGATGTAGCCTTATTTTATGCTTTAAGCGGAATCACTTCAGGATCTGATATCGAAAAAACATTCTACAGACTGTTGAAACTTCAGATCACCTACATGATCTTTGTGACCTTCCTGTTTTTCCTGGATTATTTCTTCAAAGTTTTTGGATTAAGCTTTTTCTCTATGGAATGGCTTCAGCAGTTCTATTCTACATTTGGATCAAAATATGCCACCACCAATATCTCCGCAGAGCCGCAATGGCAGAATCTGGGAAACTGGTACCTTCATCAATATACCAACGCGGATACTTTTCCGGTGGTTATGGGAAGTTTCTGGTACCTGAAAGTCTATTTTATACTGGCTGTTTTCGGTGTTTTGATCTTAAGATTTTTTCCTAAGCATATCAACTGGTTTATTGGTATTTGTGCGGCTTTAACGCTGATTTTTACAGTCTGCCCATGGTATTATCCGGACGGACAGGTAGGATACGTTGCTTTCTATCTTGCCATATTTCTCGTTGCCAACAGAATGCGGAATAAAAAAATCCCCGCCAAAATAATTCCTGTTTTGTATGGACTTGTAGCTTTCGCACTAATCTGGATGTTTTGGTATTACGGGAGCGAAATATTTTATAAAATCAATAAAAATAAATTCCCTCCAAAAATTCCATATATAATCTGGACTTTATTTTCTCTGACTACTCTATTTGTTTTTTACAACAGATTAAAAATTACAAAAGAAAATTTTGTAACCTACATTGGTAAAAACGCCATCTTTTTCTATTTCGGTCAAGGATTAAGCTCATCTTTAGTTTATTTTCTGGTGGTTCCACTGAAGGCACATATGCCCTGGTGGATCCTGATGGTCATAATCTATGTCATCAATATTATGCTGGCTTTTATTATTTCAGCAGGATTAAAAAAAGTAGATAGTGTTGGATGGAATATTTTGGAGGTTTTGAGAAAAAAAACTGAAATTAAATAAATTTTAATCCCCTTTTCTTCCTCCTCTTACCAAAAGAGCCACAATAATGATTAAAACAACTGCTCCGATAATAATATAGGTAGGGTCGCTATACCATTCTGTCGTAGTCGTCGTTTTCGTAGTATTTGTGGTGACAGCTGTTTCCGCAGATTTTTCCTGAGCAAATGCTAAACAAGAAAAAGCTAATGTCAAAATAAAAGTAAAAATTTTGTTTAATTTGGCATTGAAAATTGTAATTGCTTCCATGATAGTTTAAATTTGTTGTTATATTTTAATCATATCAAATAAAATACCATAAAATTTACAAAAATTAATTTTTTACATAAAAATACAGAATCAAGAGTATAATAAACGGCTTAGTTATCGCAATTTATTTTAAATTTACAAAAAATTTATATCATGTTTAAGTTGAAACTTCCTACCGATCCAAGGTGGGCAAATATTGCAGAAGGAAACATAGAAGAAATTTTAACGGATCATGCCTGGTGTGAACAGAAAGCAGCAACAAATGCTATTTCTCTGATCATGATGCTTCCGGAACGGGCAGAAATTGTAACAGAGCTCCTTGCAATTGCACAGGAAGAATTAGATCATTTCAATCAGGTTCATGAACTCATTAAAAAAAGAGGCTATACATTTGGGAAAGCCCGTAAAGACAATTACGTAAATGAGCTCGCTAAATTTGTGGTCCAAGGGAGCCGGGAAGATCTGATTGTAGATAAAATGCTTTTTGCAGCAATGATTGAAGCCAGAAGCTGCGAAAGATTTAAAGTGTTGACGGAAAATATAAAAGATGAAGAACTTAAAGTATTTTATAAAGAGCTTATGATCTCTGAAGCCAACCATTATACTACATTTATCGGTTTTGCAAGACAGCTGGGCGATATAGAAAAAGTAAATAAACGTTGGGAAGAATGGCTTGAATATGAAGCCAGCATCATCAAATCCTACGGAAACAAAGAAACAATACACGGTTAATAACCAAAATACAGCATTTACACGTTGAAAAAACTGACCTTCGAAAATATCACCAACTTTTTCCTGAAAAATTTCTTTCAGGGATTGGTTATTATTGGCCCTATCGGCCTTACTATTTTTGTAATATGGTATATCATCAGCGCAATAGACAATATTATTCCATCTATTGCAAGGGAAATTCCGGGGTTAGTATTTATATCAACAATATTAGTTACTGCTATTTTAGGCTATTTAGGAAATAAATTTGTGGTCGGAAAATTTTTTTTCGATACCATGGACACTTTACTGGAAAGAATCCCAGGTGTAAAGCATATTTATACTCCTACAAAAGACGTTATGTCTTCATTTGTAGGTGACAAGAAAAAATTCAACGATCCAGTATGGGTAAAGACTAATCAAGAGCCTGAAATCTGGAGAATTGGTTTTTTAACCCAAAAAGAAATGGCTGACGTAGATAAACACAATTACGTTGCGGTATATCTTCCCCACTCCTATGCAATATCAGGATGGGTAATTGTTACTGAAGAAAAAAACATCAAACCTGTAGTGGGAATGACTGCGGCTTCTGCAATGAAGTTCGCTGTAAGCGGCGGTGTAGCCGGCTTTCATTCTGATGAAAATATATTTAAAGCTCCTGAGTAATTTCAGTCACTCACTTTAAATATACTTGATGAATTTGAAAATTTATTTTCAAAAAATTTTCTTTAAACAATACTAAATATTTACCCATGAATTTACCGTACGCGGAGCCTTTCCGCATCAAAATGGTGGAGGAAATCCGCCAGTCAACAAGAGAAGAAAGAGAACAGTGGCTTAAAGATGCCAATTATAACTTATTCAATTTAAAATCTTCACAGGTTTTTATTGATCTGTTAACGGATTCCGGAACCGGAGCAATGTCCGACAGACAATGGGGTGCCTTGATGACCGGAGACGAAAGCTATGCAGGATCCCGTTCATTTGAAGAATTACATCAGACTGTACAAAATATTACAGGCTTTAAATATCTTTTGCCTACCCACCAGGGAAGAGCCGCTGAAAATGTATTGTTTTCAGTGTTAGTGAAAGACGGGGATGTCATTCCCGGAAACTCTCACTTTGATACGACAAAAGGCCACATTGAGTTCCGAAAAGCGCATGCGATCGACTGTACCATTGATGAAGCTTTTGATATTAATGATCCGCACCCATTTAAAGGAAACATTAATCTTGAAAAACTGGAAGAAGTTTATAAAAGTCATCCACAGGAAAAAATCCCTTTCTGCCTTATTACCATTACCTGTAATTCTTCCGGAGGACAACCCGTTTCTCTGGAAAACATGAAAGCAGTAAGAGAACTTTCCAATAAATATGGAGTTCCTGTTTTCTTTGATTCAGCAAGATTTGCAGAAAACGCCTATTTCATCAAAAAAAGAGAAAAAGGCCAGGAAAACAGAACCATTAAAGAAATCTGTACAGAGATCTTCTCTTATGGAGACGGGATGACCATGAGTTCCAAAAAAGACGGATTGGTAAATATCGGAGGATTCATTGCGTTAAACAGTGAAGAAATTTTCAGAAAAGCATCCAGCTTCACGATCATTTATGAAGGTTTCATTACCTATGGAGGAATGGCCGGAAGAGATATGGCTGCGTTGGCGGTAGGCCTTAATGAGGCAACAGAATTTGCCTATCTGGAAAGCAGAATTTCTCAGGTTGAATATCTTGGTCACAAGTTAATTGAATACGGAATTCCTGTACAAAAACCAATTGGCGGACATGCGGTTTTTATTGATTCTTTAAACTTTTTACCCAATGTTTCCCGTGCAGAATATCCGGCTCAGACCTTAGGCCTGGAAATTTATAAAGAAGCAGGAATCAGAACGGTAGAAATAGGAACCTTATTGGCAGACAGAGATCCTGAAACCAGAGAAAACCGTTACCCTAAACTGGAACTGGTACGTTTAGCAATTCCTAGAAGAACGTATACCAACAACCACATGGATTATATCGCTGCAGCCATCAAAAACGTGTATGACAGACGTGATGACATCGCCAAAGGATATAAAATCACATGGGAACCGGAATTACTGAGACATTTCACAGTACAGCTGGAAGAAGCATAACATCAAAACCGAGACTCGTTCTCGGTTTTTTTATTTCTTATCTTATTTCAACTCAAAAGTATCATAACAAAGGAAGTGTTACATTTCATCGTAGTGAATGACGGCCTAAATAAAATTAATGCTGTTTTAAAATCAATGGAGATATTTACTATACATTTGCATTCATCAAGGACAATAATAAATTGACGACTCTAGAATGAATACAATTGCTGTCGTGGGTGCTGGTATTTCCGGCTTAAGCATAGCTAATTACTTACAAAAGCATAATATGGATTACCATATTTATGAGAGAAGAGCAAAAGCAGATCTTACAGGCCATGGATTTTTAATTCCCAGAGAAGGAATTGAACATCTCGCCCAAATTATTGATAAAGATTCTCTTTTTAAACAGGGTAATTTTTTAAAAAAGTACATTAAATATTCTCATAAAGGAAAAATCATTGCAGAAAAAGAACTGAACGATGTTTTTGTAATAGCAAGGAGTTCACTGATTGCTATTTTAACACAAAATATCCCCTCTGAAAAAATATCTTACGAAAAATCTGTCAGCCTCGGTCCTCTGGGGAAACTTTTATACTCCGACGGAAATTCCATAGATTCTGAAATCATCATTGTTTCTGATGGTTCCAGAAGCAGAATCAGAAGAGAGGTTTTCAAAGACGAAAACATGAAAGCTGTACAGGAAAATGAAGTCGTAAACATTATTGAAAGTAAAGAAATAGCAGCCTGTATTGAAGACAATTTCATGAAATTTCATCACGAAGACGGCGGCCTGACCTTTGGAATTCTTAAACTTTCTGAAAATAGAATTTTATGGTATTCGCAATTTGACCATGAAAAATATAAAATTGATGAAACATATTCTGTAGAAAATCTAAAAAAAACTCTTTCTGAAATTTTTAAAGACTGGCATCCATTAGTTTCTTCCATTATAAAAGAATCAAGTTATGAAAATGTTCATTTGTGGCGCGTTTATGAACTTGAACACCTCAATGCGTTCTATAAAGACAACATTGTTTTTGTAGGAGATGCAGCCCATCCTTTAATTCCTTTTACAAGCCAGGGCGTAACTTCAGCACTAAAGGATGCTTTCACCTTAACCCAGTATCTGATCAAAGAAGAAAATAGGTCTGAAGCGTTCAGAAAATATGAAACGGAAAGGAAACCTGAAATTGAATTGCACATCAGGAATGGAAGAACCCTGCTCGATCAATTTCTTCGCCCTCTGCATCAGCAAACAGAAAATACAGTACCAATATCTTATAAATAAAAATGTTTACCAATAACGATATCAACTTCGAAGCTTTAAAAAGAAAAGCCTACAACGGAAGATGGGCTGTCCTTGAAGACGGCATTATTCCTTTAACCGCAGCAGATCCGGATTTCAGTACGGCACCTGCCATCCAGCAGGGCATCATTGAATATATTCAGGACGGTTATTTAAGTTATGGCCCTTTTTCAGGACTTCCGGAATTTAAAAAAAGTGTAGCAGACCATTTCAATAAAGAAAAAAACGGAAATTTCGTTCCCGAAAACGTCCTTGCAGTTAACAGTGCCGCACAGGGAATGTTCCTGATTGCAAAATATATTTTAAAGCCCAGAGATGAAGCCATTATTTTAGATCCGGTAGACTTTTTATTTAAAAAATCTGTGGAAGCCGTGGGCGGAGTTGTCAATCTTTGTCCGGTTGATCCACAAACAGCGGAAATTGATCTTGAAAAATTGGTTTCGCTCATCAACTCAAAAACGAAGCTGATCAGTATCTGCAATCCCCATAATCCTTTAGGAAAAATCTATTCTAAAAATGTTTTGAAAAAGATATCAGAGATTGCTGCAGCTCATGATCTATGGGTAATGAGTGATGAAATATGGAGCGATATTATTTATGACAGCAGAGATTTTCATACCTATTCATCAGTTTCGGAGGAAGCTGCGAAAAAAAGCTTTACGGTATACGGTTTTTCAAAGTCATTTGGAATGGCCGGATTAAGAATTGGTGCAGTATTATGTAATGATCAGGAAATTCTTGATGATTTTACCGAAAAATCAAATTTCAACTCTACTATAGAAGGGGTTTCAACATTATCTCAAATTGCAGCAAGTGTGGCGCTGGAAAAAGCAAAACCTTGGTATAATCAATTCTTAAGTCATTTACAGAGCAATAGAGATCTGGCTTTTAATATCTTAACCCATTCAGAAATCTTAAAACCTAACCTTCCGGAAGCTACTTTTGTATTATTTCCAAAAATTAAAAACGGACTTTCCAGTGAAGAGTTTGCCAGCCATGTTTTACAGTATGGAAAAGTAGCCGTTGTCCCAGGTTCAGAAAGATGGTTTGGTAAAGGAGCGGAAGGACATATCAGAATATGCTTTTCTACTTCACAGGAAATTTTAGAGGAAGGCCTCAACAGAATTATTAAAAGTTTTTAATAGAATAAAAAACACTTTTTATTTAAAATAAATAAAAATTTTTCTAATATCTACTTAAAATGAATAATAGTTAAATATTTATTAAATAAAAAGATATTACAGTGCTGATTTACAAAGTAAATTTGATATTTTTGATATAACTTATCAATTTACACACACCAATGAAAATAAAATATATCAGTGTCTTGTTTTTAGGCACAGCATCCCTCTTTTATGCTCAAAAAGCAAACGACACCATTTTCAAAGAAGGAAAAATAGATGAAGTGGCCATTACCGGAAGCCGAAATAAAAAAAGAACGGTCACCAATACGCCCGTTCCCATTGATGTCATCGATATCAAGCAGGTAAGCCAGTCAACAGGACAGGTAGAGGTCAATCAGCTTTTGCAGTTTTCCGCTCCTTCTTTTAATTCAAATAAACAATCAGGATCTGACGGAGCAGATGCAGTAGACCCTGCAACATTAAGAGGCTTAGGACCTGATCAGACCTTACTTTTACTGAATGGAAAAAGATACCATCAATCTTCATTAATTAATCTTTTCGGAACTAAAGGAAGAGGAAATACGGGCTCTGACATGAACACTATTCCCATTGGGGCTATCAAAAGGATTGAAGTGCTTCGTGACGGTGCTTCGGCACAATATGGTTCAGACGCCATCGCCGGAGTAATTAATGTAATTCTGAATGACCGGAATAAAGGTTTTGAAGGCAATGCTTTTTATGGAATGAACCTTTTTAAAAGCCCCGGAAATAATGATGTTGTTTCCGATCATAAAATTGACGGAATGACCTTTGATTTCAGTGGAAATTTAGGAACTAAAATAGGATCCAAAGGTGGTTTTGGAAATTTCACCGCAGAATTTATTAATAAAGAACATTCAATCAGGAATGCCAATCCGGAATTATATGATGCTCCAAGACAGCGTTTTGGTGATGCAAAATCACAGAATGTTTATTTTTTCGGCAATATAGAACTTCCTTTATCCGATGGCCTAAAATTCTATTCCCGCCAGGGGCTTTCCAATAGAAATACCAACGCCTACGCATGGACCAGAAAAGCAGATGCAGACGGAAATGTTCCCGAACTTTATCCTAATGGCTTCAACCCTATTGAAAACACCAGCATCTCCGATTTCACTTTTGATAATGGCTTAAAATTTAAAGTTGCTAATTGGGATGTAGATTTTTATAATGCATTCGGAAGCAACAGATTCACTTACACTATTGAAAACACAGTAAATGCTACTTTAGGAGCAAAATCACCAACAGACTTCCATGCCGGCGGACACTCATTGCTTCAAAATACGACCGGTTTTAACGCCGCTAAGCCGTTCAGTGTACTAGAAGGGCTTAATATTGCTTTTGGAGCCGAGTTCAGGTATGAGAAATTCAATATCATCAAAGGAGAAGAAGCTTCTTATGCTATGTATGACATCAATGGAAACCTTGTGACCGCTAATACCCCAACCGGATTATTAGTCACAAATCCTTTAACCGGCGATGTAAGACCGGGCGGATCCCAGGGATTTCCGGGGTATTCTCAGGAAGTAGATAAAAGCAGAAATAATTTTGCCGCCTATGTGGATACAGAACTTGATATTACAAAAAAATGGATGATAAGCGTTGCGGGAAGATTTGAAAACTACAGTGATTTCGGAAGTACTATGAACGGAAAATTCGCAACCCGATATGCCATAACTCCAAAACTTGCTTTTAGAGGATCAGTATCTACCGGATTTAGAGCACCTTCATTGGCTCAAAAATATTATAGTCTTCAATTTACAAATTTCCAGGGCGGAAATCTGGTAACCATTCAATTAGCTTCTAACGACAGTGATCTGGCAAAAGCATTAGTTCCACAACTAAAACAAGAAACTTCTCTTAACGGCAGTGCCGGATTTACTTATAATACTGGAAAATTCACCGCTACAATCGATGGATACTACATTAAAGTAAAAGACAGAATTGTATTGACCGGTAATTTTGCCCGAGAGGATCTTCCTCAAAATATTCAGGATGCAAATCCATTTATCGATCAGGCCCAATTCTTCTCCAATGCTATTGATACCCGCACAAAAGGAGTTGATGTAATTTTAAGTTATAATGAAAATCTAGGCAATGGAAAACTGACCGCCACATTAGCAGGGAACTATAATGAAATGGAAATTACAAAAGTTCATACGTCTCAGCAACTCGCCGGAAAAGAGGATATTTATATGAGTGCGAGGGAAAGAAGTTTTATTCTGGCATCTGCTCCAAAAACAAAAGTCAACTTAAACTTAAATTACAAAATAAATATATTCAATGCCAATCTGCAGCTGGTAAGATTTGACAAAGTAACGTTGGTAGGTTACGGTGGTCCTGATGATTATCAGATTTACAATCCCAGAGTTACCACAGATCTTTCTTTCGGGTGTGATTTCTCTAAGAGTTTAACACTAACCATTGGAAGCAAAAATCTATTCAACAGGTATCCCACGCTGCAAACAGCCCATGTTTCCGATGGAAATACAGAATCGGGAGGGATTTTCGATCCTGTACAGATGGGATTTGCCGGAAGACAGGCTTTTGCGAGACTCAATTTTAAATTTTAATACTATTTTCACAAAAACCTCCTGAATTTCAGGAGGTTTTTTTATTTTTTGAAATTTTATAAAGTTTTCCGCTGTCCGTTACAGCATACAGACTACCGTCGGCGCCATTCAGAACATCTCGGAAGCGTTCTTTCTGATCTGCCAAAAGACGCTCCTCACCTACTACTTTATGATCTTTCAGGATGATTCTGTTGATATGTTCTCCACTCAGGCAGCCTATAAATAAGTTCCCTTTCCACTCTTCTATATTTCCTGTATAGAAAGTAACTCCGCTTGGAGAAATTACAGGATCCCAATAATAAACAGGTTGTTCCGTTCCTTCTTTTTGCGTAATTCCTTTCCCTACTTTTTCTCCTGAATATTCAATTCCATAAGTGACATCTCCCCAACCATAGTTTTTTCCTGGCTGAATCAGATTAATCTCATCACCTCCTCGAGGGCCCATTTCTACGTCCCAAAGGTTTCCGTCCGGATCAATGGCCATTCCCTGAGGGTTTCTGACACCATAGGCGTATATTTCAGGTTTATATCCGCTTTTTCCAATAAAAGGATTGCCGGGAGCAGGTTTTCCTTCTTTCGTTATTTTTAGAATTTTCCCTAAATAATTATCTGTTTTCTGAGCGTACACTCTGGTTACTTTATCAGATCTTTCTCCGGTACTTACAAACAAATTTCCGTCTTTATCAAATGCTAGTCTGCTTCCATAATGTTTGTCGCCGTCGTAAGAAGGTTCTGCCCGGAAAATGACCTTCACATCCTGTATTGTTTTCATATCCTGCGAAAGCTTCCCCTTTGCCACTGAAGTTAGATTTCCTGCTCCAAAAGGTTCTGAGAAACTAAAATAAATAATATTATTGGTCTTATAATCAGGATCAAGCGCTACATCCAGCATTCCTCCCTGACCTTTGGAATCTACTTTGGGAAATCCTTCAATTTTAGAAACCTGCTTACCGTCTGCTGAAACCACATTCATATATCCTCTTTTATCCGTGATAAGAAATTTTCTGTCGGGCAGATTAATAATTCCCCATGGTCTTCCAAGATCTTTATTTAAAATTTCAACTTGGTATGCTGCTGCAGTTTTTACCGCTTTAATTCTGGTTTGTCCTTTGAAGGCAGGTTTATAATCTGAATTCGGTTTTTCCTTTTCTACACTTACATCAGATCCTGTTTGTTGTGCATTGGCGTTATTTTTCTGACACGAAGACAAAATAAAGAAAAGGCTCAATGCCGGAACGTAAAATTGATTGAATTTCATAGAGTTGCAATTAGGGTGTTACCAATGAATAGAAAAATAATGCCATAACATGCAGATTTCTACTACTTTTCTGTATAAACTTTTAACTTTGAATAGCTCTCACGCAACAGCTGCTTCATATCGTTTGATGACATCGTGTTCAAAAATCAATTTTAAAAAAAATAATTTCACAAATATTTCTTAAATCCGTTAAATTTTTACAATCAATACATTCACCATCAAATACTTTATGATGCCTAATAATTTCTTTCGTATTTTTGTTGTATACATTATTTTTCTATGAATTTTAACCTTCAATCAGAATATAAACCCACCGGCGACCAGCCACAAGCTATTGAAAAACTTACCGAAGGAATAAAAATCGGCGAGAAATACCAGACACTGCTTGGGGTAACGGGTTCCGGTAAAACATTTACGGTAGCCAATGTTGTACAGAATGTGCAAAAGCCAACCATTGTTATGGCCCACAACAAAACCTTGGCAGCGCAGCTTTTTATGGAATTTAAAGAATTCTTTCCTGACAATGCTGTTGAGTATTTTGTGAGTTACTATGACTATTATCAACCGGAAGCCTACATTGCGACTACCGGAACTTATATCGAAAAGGATCTGAGCATTAATGAAGAGGTTGAAAAGCTTCGTCTCTCGGCTATTGCCAGTTTGCTTTCCGGAAGACGTGACGTTTTAATTGTTGCATCAGTTTCCTGTATTTATGGTGTCGGAAATCCCGCAGAATTCCACAAATCCTTAATTTCCATTGCTATTGGGGAAAAAGTAACGAGAACCGCATTTCTTCATTCACTAGTTAATGCATTGTATTCAAGAACGTTAAGTGAATTCCAACGGGGTACGTTCAGGGTGAAAGGAGATGTAATAGATGTGTTTCCAGCCTATGCCGACAACGCGGTAAGAATTCAGTTTTTTGGGGATGAAATTGAAAAAATCCAAAGTTTTGATCCAGTTTCCGGAAATGTAACTGCTAATTTCGATCAGATTCAAATTTATCCTGCCAACCTTTTTGTGACTTCAAAAGAAACATTGAATGGAGCAATAAAGAATATTCAGGATGATATGGTAAAACAGGTGGATTTCTTTAGCGAAATAGGAAAACCTTTGGAAGCCAAAAGACTTCAGGAAAGAACAGAACTCGATCTTGAGATGATCAAAGAATTGGGATACTGTTCAGGAATCGAAAACTATTCCAGATATTTGGATGGCAGGCTTCCGGGATCAAGGCCTTTCTGTCTATTGGATTATTTTCCTAAAGATTATCTAATGGTTATTGACGAAAGTCACGTTACCGTTCCTCAGGTTCATGCCATGTACGGAGGGGATAGAAGTAGAAAAGAAGCTTTAGTGGAATACGGATTCAGACTTCCGGCTGCAATGGATAACAGGCCGTTGAAATTCGAAGAATATGAAGCTATCCAAAATCAGGTCATTTATGTTTCTGCCACACCGGCAGATTATGAATTGGAGAAAACCGGCGGAGCTTATATTGAACAGATTATTCGCCCGACAGGACTTTTAGATCCTATTATTGAAGTAAGGCCTTCGTTGAATCAAATTGATGATTTAATGGAGGAGATCCGGAAAAGAGCAGATATCGATGAAAGGGTTTTGGTGACCACTCTGACTAAAAAAATGGCGGAAGAGCTTACAAAATACTTTACGAAATTCGGGATCAGAACACGATATATCCACTCTGATGTTGAAACACTGGAGCGTATCCAAATTATGCAGGATCTGCGTTTGGGACTTTTTGATGTTCTGATCGGCGTTAATTTACTGAGAGAAGGATTGGATTTACCCGAAGTTTCACTCGTAGCCATTCTCGATGCAGACAAGGAGGGAATGCTAAGAAGCAGAAGATCAATGATTCAGACAGTTGGACGTGCCGCAAGGAACATCAACGGAAGGGCAATCATGTACGCCGATAAAATTACCAAATCGATGCAAACAGCACTGGATGAAACGGAATATCGTCGTAATAAGCAGATACAATATAACGAAGAACATGGCCAGGTGCCTACCTCTCTGAATAAAAAAATATCTGAAAACTTAGTTGGAAGAAGCAAAGATTTCCCTGATGAAAAATATACTCAAAAAGAAATCATGCAAAAAGTAGCTGAAGTAAAAGCCAGCTATGCCACTGAAGATATTGAAAAGATGGTGGAGCAAAAGCAAAAAGAAATGGAAGCTGCAGCCAAAAATCTTGACTTTATAAAAGCAGCTAAGCTGAGGGATGAAATCCTGGCACTGAAAGGATAATTTTTCAATTTAGAAATAAATAGTTTCGGC